>JUEG02000818.1_pt1 | contig 21960 bp, 20 predicted proteins | sample 432341 | NCBI WGS metagenome assembly JUEG02 (sample SAMN02953476, study PRJNA257561) | rock porewater metagenome | biome: terrestrial; feature: Opalinus Clay rock; material: porewater; isolation source: Opalinus Clay rock BIC-A1 borehole | place: Switzerland: Mt Terri URL, St-Ursanne ... | reverse complement strand
AAAAATCCTGAATTTGTAAAAGCAGCTGAAGCAAGGGCTTTACCCTTAGATATTAAGCTTGGAGATGATTATGGCAAATATCTCCAGGAACAGCAGGAAAATTTCACACAAATTTGGGAAGAAGTTAAGGATCAGTATAAGTAAAACTTAGTCAAGAGAGGTTTTTAACCTCTCTTGAAAAATTAAGGGGTGATGGTATATTGAACAATTTTATTAAAACGACCATTGGTGCAGGGCTAGGGATAGGGTTAGCTGTATTATTCTATTTTCATTCTACCTCATTACCTCCATTTGCAAAGAGACTACCAACAATTCTTATCGCTGTAGTTATTCTACTGTCCATAGGGATGATCATAGAAGCCTATATTAAAATCAAGAAAAATGGAAACGAAGAAACTTCTGAGATTAATGTAAAAAGAGCATTTATTTTCACGTTATTTATTGCAATTTATATTTTTACTATTAAACCAATAGGCTATTTCATAGTTACTCCACTTTATGTAATAAGTACATACTTATTTCTTAAATCTACGAGCCTAAGAAATATGGTTCTCATCGCCTTAGGATTTACAGTCTTTGTATATGCATTGTTTGTTATGTTCTTAAAACTACCTATACCTATAGGACCTATTTCGTAAGGGGGATATGTTATGATTTCTGAATATATACTAATAGGATTGTCAAATGTATTTACATTACCCAGCCTATTGGCCATTAGTGCTGGAACCGCCATAGGATTATTTGTTGGTGCAATGCCGGGGCTTTCAGCAACAATGGCGATTGCTATTCTTCTCCCGCTTACTTTTGGAATGGCACCAGCTACGGGTATTAGTATGCTTGCTTCACTATACATGGGGGCCATGTATGGAGGATCTATCGCAGCTATACTTATAAGAACTCCAGGTACACCGGCTGCCGCGGCTACGGTTATCGATGGATATCCAATGGCTCAAAAGGGGCAAGCAGGTAAAGCCTTGGGTACATCCCTTGTTGCATCCCTTTGTGGTGGATTGATAAGTAGTATAGCTTTACTAACTATTGCTCCGATTCTAGGAAGCGTAGCATTAAAATTCGGACCAGTAGAGTTATTTGCTGTTGCAGTGCTGGGAATGACCATAATAGGCTCCTTATCACAGGGTTCAACCATTCTTGGGCTATTGTCGGGAGCCTTAGGTTTACTACTGGCTATGATCGGGATGGATCCCATAACAGGAACACCGAGATTCACCTTTGGAAATATCTATCTGTTTTCGGGACTACCTTTTACAGTGGCTTTAATAGGTCTTTTCTCAATTCCTCAAGCTATTCGATTGATCGAAAAGGATCAGGAATTAACACAAAGGATTAATGCATTTACAGATAGGATGTTGCCTACATGGAAGGAATTCAAATCTATGGCTGTTACAATTCTTCGTTCTAGCTTTATAGGTATATTTACTGGGCTCATCCCAGGAACAGGTGGAGATACGGCCTGTTGGTTTGCTTATAATGAAGCCAAAAGATTTTCGAAGGAAAAAGAAAAGTTTGGAACAGGTTATCCAGAGGGTGTAGCAGCTGCTGAGGCAGCCAATAATGCAGTGGTAGGTGGAGCCTTGATTCCCACCCTTACTCTCGGTATACCAGGAAGTTCTGCTACAGCCATAATTATGGGTGGTTTAATGGTTCACGGAATAATGCCTGGACCAACTCTTATGACAGAGCACGCTGATATTACCTATACATTAATATGGGCAGTTCTTTTAAGTAATATCGTAATGTTTATTGAAGGGCTTCTTTTTACAAGGATTAGTATTAATGTTACAAAGGTAAAAAACATCGTGTTAGCTCCTATTATCGTAATATTATGTGTAGTAGGGTCCTTTGCTATTAATAACAGTATTTTCGACGTATTTTTGATGTTTGGTTTTGGTATCCTAGGATACTTTATGGATAAGATAAAAATGCCTACGGCACCCATGGTTGTAGGACTAATTTTAGGGCAAATGCTTGACAATAGCTTAAACCAATCTTTACTAATCGGTTATGGTAGCTGGACGATATTCTTCAAAAGCCCAATAGCCACGGTATTACTTATCATTGCCCTATTTTCAGTGTTACAATCAACGCCGCTCTTCTCATATATAAAGAAATCATTAAAAAGAAGAAGTGCTAAGGCTTAAGAATATGATACAGGAGTTTCATATAAACATCTTATTAATCTATTAGGGGGAATTAAATTGGAAAACAGCAGAGGGAAAAATATGCTGGAAGGGATTGCAGGAGCATATCCCCGCAGTATTTATAAAGCCATGGGATATACGGACAGAGATTTTAAAAAACCTTTGATAGGTATCGTAAACTCTTGGACTGAAGCAAATCCTGGACACTTTCATTTAAAACAGTTAGGTGAATATGTGAAGTACGGGATATGGTCCAATGGCGGTATGCCAGTAGAATTCAATACTATAGCTCCCTGTGACGGTATAGCCCAAGGAAAGGGAATGCATCATATTTTACCAAGCAGAGATATTATTTGCGCCAGTATTGAGCTTATGGTGGAAGCCAATCAATTTGATGGTTTAGTTATGCTTTGTTCTTGTGACAAAATCGTACCGGGAATGCTTATGGCAGCAGCCTCCTTAGATTTACCTACGATTTTTGTAACGGGAGGACCGATGGAACCGTATACCCATAAGGGAGAGGATCTGATTTTAAGCGACGTCAAGGAAGCGATGGGGAGATATAAAGCTGGAATTATCGTAGAAGAAGAATTTAATCAAATTGAGAATGATACATGCCAAACCTGTGGTGCCTGTGGAATGATGGGTACTGCCAATACTATGAGTACTGTTGTTGAAGCATTAGGACTTTCTTTGCCTGGCTGTGGAACCATCAGTGCCGTAGCATCATCTCGATTAAGATTGGCTAAGGACTCTGGTGAAAGAATCGTTGATTTGGTTAGAGAAGGTTTAACATCCTCACATATGATTAACAAGGAAAATATTATTAATGCAATTAAATATATCATGGCCATTGGGGGCTCGTCCAATGCAGTATTACATATACCAGCAATAGCAAGACAAGTAGGGATTGAGATGTCAATGGATTTGTTTGACGAGTTAAGTAGGAAAACACCTTTACTAGCAAAATTTAAGCCTGCTTCAAAATATACTTTAAAAGATTTCCATATAGCTGGGGGTGTCCAGACTTTAATGAAGGTTCTATCACCACTTCTTACTACAGATGTGATGACAGTTACAGGAAAAACAATTAAGGAAAATCTTGAAAACATTCAATATAGAGAAACGGATATAATCCGAACCTTGGATAATCCTTTGGCTCCAGAGGGAGGCCTTGCAATTTTAAAGGGTAGTCTTGCTCCTATAGGTGCTGTAGTAAAACAGAGTGGTGTATCTCAGAAAATGATGGTTCATAGAGGACCTGCTAGAGTTGCCAACAGCGAAGAAGAAGTAAGGGATATGCTTATGAAAGGTCAAGTGAACCATGGAGATGTCCTAGTGATTCGATATGAAGGTCCAAAGGGAGGGCCTGGAATGAGAGAACTGTCTATACCAGCTGCACTACTTGTGGGTATGGGGCTAGGTGATTCAGTAGCAATGATCACGGATGCAAGATATTCAGGGGCCACGAGAGGACCTTGTATTGGTTATGTAACACCAGAAGCAGCCGTTGGGGGACCCTTAGCAATCGTAGAGGAAGGAGATATCATTTCCATAGATATACCCAATCGTATTCTAAATTTAGAAGTATCACAGGAAGAAGTTGAGAAAAGGTTTGAAGGATGGACGTATGAACCAAAGAAAAATGTAAAGGGTTTCTTAAAAACCTATCAGCAAATCGTGAAATCTGCCAATGAAGGCGCGACTATCATGTAGGGAGTGTTAGATTGATGAAAAGAATACTTGTCATAAATGAAAAAGATAACGTTGGCGTATTACTAGAAAACGGAAAATGTGGGGACGAATGTAATTACAGGGATACGAACATAAGGATTCTCGAAGACATAGAATTTGGACATAAAATAGCCCTAAGCAATATTGCCAAGGATGAAATTATATATAAATACGGTGAAGAGATTGGATATGCTTTAGAAGAGATCGCAGCTGGAACATGGATTCACAATCATAACATGGGATGTAGAAGAGGAAAATAAGGAGGTGGGCAGCAATGAAATTCGCAGGATATAAAAGACCAGATGGACAAGTGGGAATAAGAAATTATATCGGAATTATCCCATCGGTTTTCTGTGCAAATAGAACAGCTAAAGTGATTTCTGAACAGGTAGAGGGTGCAGTTTATTTACAGCATCCCGTAGGATGTAGCCAGGTAGGAGCAGATTTAGAGATTACCGCAAGAACATTAATCGCCATGGGAAATAATCCTAATTTAGCTGCAGTATTGGTAGTGGGACTTGGTTGTGAGAGATTTACTCCAGATGAGTTTCTGAAGGGTTTAGAAAAATCAATGAAACCCATTGAAAAAGTTGTAATACAGGATGAAGGAGATACTTTGAGCACTATAGAAAAGGGTGTTCGAATAGCTAGAAAATGGGCTGAAGGGTTTTCTGTGCAGTCAAAGGAATACTTTGATATCAGTGAATTAACAATAGGGGTGAAATGTGGTGGAACTGATGCAACGTCAGGAATTGCAGCTAATCCAGCAGTTGGAGCAATGTCAGATATCGTTGTTGAGAATGGTGGTAAAGTTCTGTTTTCAGAGGTAACTGAATTATTAGGGGCAGAACATATTCTTGCGAAACGAGCAGTTAATTCAGAAGTTGCCCAGCAAATATGTGCCACGATAGAGAATATGGAAGAAAAGCTGAGAATAATTGGTTCCGACAAAAAATACGCCCATAGGGGAGCACTCATATCCACAGGGAACTTTGATGGAGGGGTTAGCTCTGTGGTGGAAAAGGCTCTTGGAGGAATTTATAAAGCAGGATCAAAACCGATTCAGGGTGTAGTTGGATATGCTGAAAAACCTAAAGGGCCTGCAGGTGTCTATCTCATGGATTCACCGGGTCATGATGGTGAAGTCGTAACGAGCTTTGTAGGCGGTGGGGCTCAAGTGATTGTATTCACAACGGGCAGAGGTACTCCAACTGGATTTCCATTTGTACCAGTAATAAAAGTGACAGGAAATGATTTTACCTACAAAAAAATGAAAGAAAATATTGATATTAATACAGGTACTATTATCAGCGAAGGGATTTCTATTGATGAGAAGGGTAAAGAAATTTTCGATATGGTACTAGAAGTGTCTGCCGGTAGAAAGACAAAGGCTGAGTTATTAAAGCATGATGAATTATTTTGTATAACGAGACTTTAAACTTTTTAAAAGAACTAGAAGAAGAATTACATATCTTTTAGTTCTTTTCACTTATACAAGGAGGGTGGTATAGAATGGATATTATTCAACAGCTATTACAGGATATTCCCATACCTAGATTTATAAAAGTGAGACAAGTTTTTCCTAAATTGCCTTTGGAAGATATTAAAAATGAAATACGTATCCAACTAAAGGAAAAAGAGCTCTTATCAAATATAAAAAATGGTCAAAAAATCGCCGTTACAGCAGGTAGTAGAGGGATAGCTAATATTGCCCTCATTATAAAGGAAGTGGTGGAAAGTATTAAGGGGGTTGGAGGAGATCCCTTTATAATACCTGCTATGGGGAGTCATGGTGGTGCAAGTGCTGAAGGACAAATCAAAATTTTAAAGTCCTTAGGAATAACAGAGGAATATACGGGTGCTCCGATAAAAGCCACTATGGAGGTTGTTCAAATAGGAGAATCGGACAATGGTTTACCTGTATATATTGATAGATTTGCAGATGAAGCTGAAGGTATCGTTGTCGTTAATCGAATAAAGCCCCATGTTGCTTTTCGAGGAACCTTTGAAAGTGGGTTGATGAAAATGTTAACGATTGGATTGGGAAAGCAAAAGGGGGCAGATGCTTGTCATAACCTGGGCTTTGGACAAATGGCAGAAAGTATTCCTTCCATAGCAAGAAAGATTATTGAACAGAAAAATATTCTATTTGCATTAGGAATTCTTGAGGATGCATATGATGAAACCTATAAAATTGTAGGGATGTCAAAGGAACAAATTGAAAAACTTGAACCAAGTTTGCTGGAGGAAGCAAAAAACAACCTGCAAAGAATTTTTTTCGACAAGTTTGATGCTTTAATAATTGATGAAATCGGTAAGGATATTACAGGAACAGGATTGGATACCAATGTGGTTGGAAGATATCATACACCCTATGCTAGTGGGGGACCTCAGATAAATAAAATGCTTGTTTTGGATTTGACTGATAAATCCAATGGGAATGGAAATGGAATTGGGATAGTTGATTTCACAACTAGAAGATTTTATGACAAATTCAAATGGGATCAAACCTATCCTAATTCATTGACCTCAACTGTGCCCCAAAGTGTTAAAATTCCTATGGTTTTAGAAAATGATAAACTTGCCATTCAAGCCGCTATAAAAACGTGTAATATAGTAGATAGAAGTAAAGTGAAAATAGTAAGAATTAAAAACACTCTTAAGCTTGAACACATATATATTTCTGAAGGATTACTGGAAGAAGCAAGAAAAAATAACAACATTGAAATTATTGGAGATTTAGAATACCTTCAATTCAACGAATTTGGAAATATTTTTTAATAAATTTATTTTTTTGAAGGAATTTTATAAGAAATATCGAATATGTTTTAATATAAGGAAATGATATTTACCAATAGTAAAAAGGAGGAGTAATGATGCAAAATAAAAAACTTGTCATGATACCTGGTCCAACTCCGGTTGTTCGATCAGTACTTGATCAAATGGGAAGGGAAACCGTTGCCTTTGGAGATCCAACCTTTATTAAGGATTTTAAGGAATTAATAGAGGAGCTCAAGGCGTTATGGAAGACAGAAGGGGAAGTTTTTGTTGTGGCCGGAACGGGTACAATGGCGATGGAAATGGCGATTGCCAATAGTACGAAGAGGGGAGACAATGTACTTGTTGTATCCCATGGATACTTTGGAGATCGTTTTATAGATCTATGCGAAAGAAAAGGACTAAATGTTGACGTACTATCCAGTGAGTGGGGAGAAATTGTTCCTGTGAAGGAGATAGAGGAAAAACTCAGTGAAAAACACTATGCAGCTATTACAGTATCCCATGTTGATACAGCCACAGGGGTAGCCGCACCTATCGCTGAAATAGGTGAAGTGCTAAAAAGATTTGAAGATACATTATTCATAGTAGACGGTGTATGTGCAACTGCGGCTGAACCAGAGTATGTGGATGAGATGGGAATCGATATACTTTTCACAGGATCACAAAAAGCCTTTGGTGTGCCGCCAGGAATTGCTGTTATGTGGGCAGGAAAAAATGCTTTAGAAAGAAGAAAAAGCTTGGGTACTATCCCAGAATTTTACATTGATTTTGAAAAATGGTTGCCGATCATGCAAGATCCTGCTAAATATTTTGCAACTCCAGCTGTAAATATGGTTTGGGCTATGAAAGAAGCCGTAAAAATAATTAAAGAAGAGGGTTTAGAAAATCGATATGAAAGACATAGAAAAATATCGAAGGCTATGCAAACTGCTCTTGAAGCATTAGGTTTTAAGGTGTTGGCTAAACCAGGACATAGAGCTGTAACTTTGTCCAACCTCGTGTATCCAGAGGGAATAAATGATGTGGAGTTCAGAAAAATTCTTGCAGAAGAAGGAATTGTTGTGGCCGGTGGACTGGGACCCTATGCAGGTAAGATGTTTAGACTAGGACATATGGGGAATATTGACACCCATGATCTTGTATCGGTGATTGCAACAATAGAAAGAGCTCTATATAGAGTTGGATATAATGTAGAATTAGGCAAGGCTGTAGGCGTTTTAATGAAGGAGCTTCTTGCTTAAAGCTATAGTCTGGGAGATAGATGGTGTGAAAACACTACTCAATCTCCATTTATTAATTCAAATCTTTATATAGTATAGGCTACATTACTATTATACAGGAGGGGAAAGTATGGGAAAATTGGGAATAAGGGGGGTAATTCCTCCAATGATAACACCCTTTAAAGAGAATGGTGACGTTGACTATGAAATGCATAGATCGAACATCGAAAAATGAAAAGTTTAAAGTCCGTGAAATCCTTTCAGCAGCACAACTCATTTAATTAGAATAACGAAACGCAAAGAACACTTAGATCGTGAGCTTTGCGTTTTTATTTAAGAAACAAAATTTGTACTTTCTGCTTTAATACGGTCTAAGACATTCCCAACTCGTTTTGTAGATAGTTCAATTTCTTCTGATGATAATACTTCTAACTTTTCAAGCATAGGAAGCATGCTCTCTTTCACACCTGCCAGTATTAATCTTTTTCCATCTTGCTCCAGTAGCTGTTTGATGTTCTTAAGAGCAATAGCCCCTGAGGAGTCAATTACAGGCATATTCATTAGGTTTAAAATGACGATATCTGCATCCTCTGCTTCAATTTCTAATTTGCTTATGATGGCATGGGCAACGCCAAAAAATAATGGGCCTTCAATGGTATAAGAAGCAATCTTTTCTTTTCCACCTTGAAAATTCACACTGTACTTTTTTAAGTAGACATCCCCCATACCTATGACAAATGCAAACATTGACAATAGCGTACCTAAGGCTACTGCAATCGTTAAATCCGTAAAGATTGTAAGTAAAGTTGTTACAATAATAACTGTTCCAGCTTTTTTAGAAGCATAGGTTAGTTGACGAGTGGCATTATATTCAACCATTTTAATAGCCGTTCCCATAAGAATCCCACCTAAAACAGAAAGGGGAATTTTCGAAGCCAAATAACCAAATTTTAAAGTAATAAGCAAAAGGATTAATCCGTGAAGAATCCCAGACAGTCTAGTCCTACCCCCTGCATTAACGTTAACAACCGAACGAACTATAGCTCCTGTTCCTATTAGTGCTCCAAAAAGAGCTGCTACAGTATTTCCAATCCCTTGTCCTATTAATTCCTGGTTGGAGTTATGCTTTGTTCTGGTCATGTCATCCACTACCAGAGAAGCCAGTAAGGATTCAATACATCCTAATAAAGCCAGTATAAATCCAGATTTGATAATTTCAAACAGTTGTCCACCTTTAAAGACTGGTATAGCAAATTGGGGCAATCCACTGGGTATGATCCCTACAATAGCATCTGTGGGTATCAAATAGGTACCAATAATCGTGCCTGCTACCAGTGCAATTAGTGAAGCTGGAATTTTCTTGGTAATAAAAGGGGATAATAACATGATGATGATGGTAGTGGTAGCCAATAATGGATTTGTTTTATAATAAGAGATCATTTTAATAAAAATCAGAAATCCGATGCCGTTTGTAAAGCCTACAATAACGGGATGGGGGATTAGATGTATATATCTTCCTAATCTAAGTAATCCAATGAGTATTTGAATAATTCCTGCAACGACCATGGCAGAAAAAAGTGCCTCAATACCAAACTTTTCGTATAGCTCGATTAATACTACAGTCATCGCACCTGTGGGACCATTAACCTGTGCAGGAGTACCTCCAAATAGGGTAGAAAGTATACCCGTAATAATAGCAGAATATAAGCCAGCTTTAGCACCTGCACCTGATGCCACACCAAAAGCTAAAGCTAAAGGTAAAGCTACTATGGCAGTAGTAAAACCTCCCATAATGTCTCCTTTAAGATTTTTTAGGGTGTATGCTTTCAAAAACGTTGATTTTTCCAAATAAGACCCTTCCTTCTCTGAATTTTAATCTTGAGTAGTATTATTATGAAGTCAGAATAGTGTTGTAAAAAGACCTATAACTGAGTCCATGTATATTGTATTACTATAAGATGCTTTTTACAAATAAAACTTCTAAGTAAATAAGGTTGTATTTGACATTCAATGGGCTTGCTAGGTAAATGGTAATATTTTTAAAAAGTTAAAAATACGCAAAGATTTGTATTGAAAGTGGATTAAGGGTTATATATAATTAAAGCAACGAGTACGGGCACGTAAAGTAAGGAGAGATTTGATGAAACCTACAATTAAGGCAATAGCAGAAGCCGCAAAGGTTTCAAGGGGAACCGTAGACAAGGTATTGAATGATAGACAGGGTGTAAGCTTAGATGTGCGAGAAAGGGTTAAAAAAATCGCAGAAGATATCGGGTATAAACCTAATCTTGCTGGAAAAGCCCTTGCATTTCAAAAAAACCCTATTAAAATTGGAATTATTATTTTAAATAAATATGACCCATTATTTGAGGAGGTCCACAAGGGGGTATTACAGGCGATTCAGGAATATAAGGATTTCGGAGTATCGTTAGAAATTCGGATGATGGAAAATGTTACAGTTGAAGAACAGTTAAGATGTATCCATGAGCTTCAAATGGAAAATATAGCCGCTTTGTCATTGTCTCCTTTAGAAGAAGAAGTGATTAAATGTGAATTAAATAGGCTAGTAGACAACAACATTAAAATAATTACCTTTAATACGGATATATCAAAGGTTGAAAGACTATGTTTTATTGGGCAAAATCTTGTACAGAGCGGCAGGGTAGCTGGAGAACTTATGGGAAAACTCCTTCCAGCGGGAGGAGAAATTGCCATTTTATCCGGTCCAACAAGAATAAAAGCTTTGCAGGATAGAATTATTGGATTTAGAGAAATTATCGAATCAGAACATAAAAGTTTGAAAATTATTGATGTACAAGAAAATATTATAGACAACAGAAATTCCTATGATAAAACTATGGAGGTAGTAAATAAACACAAATCTTTGAAAGGAATTTTTGTCACCGGTAGTGGAGTAGGAGGGCTAGGGAAGGCTTTAAAAGAGTTGGCGCGAACAGATATTAAAATTATTTGTTTTGATATCACTCCAGAGACTGTTGAGTTGATAAAGAATCGAACGATTGATTTTACAATAACACAAGAACCCTTTATGCAGGGTTACTTACCTATAAAAGTACTATTTGAATACTTCTTTAAAAATCAAAACCCCTCAGGTAATAAAATCTATACAAAGCTTCAAATCGTAACGAAAGAAAATATTGAGAACTAAAGAATAAAAAACACGAACATGTATATACACTCTATGACAATCCAGATGGATTTCATCAGTTAATAAATCTATTGATGGAGGGCACTTTAAAAGGGACTGTTTATACCAAGTCCCTTTTAGAGCTAAAAGCTTGCAACCCTTCCGCCTAATGGCTTATAGGGCATCAAAGGAGATGTGTTTATATAGGCTGGTCTAATGATTTTATTATCACTTACAAGTTGTTCTATGAGGTGGGCACACCAACCGGAAATTCTGGCAGTAGCAAAAAGTGGAGTATATAGCTCTGGGGGTATGTTTAATAAATCGTAAACGAATCCAGAATAGAGGTCTACATTTGAGCATATATTAAAATCTTCACCTTTAAGTTCTTTGAATAACTCCAACGACAACTCTTCAATATTCTTGTAAAGGTTGTACTCATCGACCCTATCCTTTTCAATTGACAATTCAAAGGCCTTTTGTTTCAACAGAATCGCTCTGGGATCAGATTTTGTATAGACTGCATGCCCCATACCATAAATTAAACCTTCCTGATTAAACTCTTCTTTTTTTATTATTCTCCACAAATAATCCTTAAGTTTTTCTTTATTATTGATATCCCCAAGGTTAGCTTTGATGCTTTCCACCATTTGACGAACCTTAATATTTGCACCTCCATGCTTAGGCCCCTTTAAGCAGCCAACTGCTGCAGATATGGCAGAATAGGTATCTGTTCCTGAGGAAGAGATAACATGGGTTGCAAAGGCTGAATTATTTCCGCCTCCGTGCTCGGCATGGATCACAAGGGATAAATCCAGGGTTTCTGCTTCTACAGAGGTATATTGGCTACTAGGTCTTGTCATATAGAGTATATTTTCGGCTGTCCCAATTCCCTTCTGAGGAGAATGTATAAAGAGACTCTTTTGGTCAAAATAATGGGCCTTAGCTTGATAACCGTAGGAAATGATCGTAGGAAATCGCGCAATGAGCTGGATGCATTGTCTTAAAGCATTTGAAATACTGGTATCGTCTGGATTTTCATCATGGGAATACAGTACAAGTACACTTCTTTGGATTTTGTTCATGATATCTCTACTAGGAATCTTCAGTATCATATTCTCTGTAAAGCTTTGAGGTAGCTGTCTAAATTCATCTAATAATTCATTAAGCTTTTCAAGTTGGGTTGCAGAGGGGAGAGCACCAAACAGTAGAAGGTATATACACTCCTCAAAACCGCGTCTTTTTTCATTTTGAAAACCGTTCACAAAATCCTCTAAATTTACTCCCCTATAAAAGAGTTTACCCTCAACAGGAATCTTAACTCCATCATTCAACTCATATCCTACTACAGAACTGACATTGGTTAAACCCACTAATACGCCAGTTCCATTTTCATTTCTTAGACCTCTTTTTACACTGTATTTTTTATAAAGATCGGCTTTTATATGGTTATTTGTACTAGCCAATATGTTTAAGTTTGAATAGAAATCATCATTAATTGTGGTTTTCACAAATACCCCTCCTGTAGGCAGACATCTAAATTGTTTTCATATTGTTAATAATCGCTTTAGTCATTTCTGATGTAGAAGCTGTCCCTCCTAAATCCTTGGTAATATATTTACCTTCTTTAATGGTTTGAAGTAACCCTTTGCGTATAAATCCTGCCTTTTCTTTCTCACCAAGGTACTCTAACATCATGGCTCCAGTTAATATAAGGGCTGTGGGGTTCGCAATATTCTTTCCGCAGATATCAGGAGCACTACCATGTACAGCTTCAAATATGGCAATGTTCTTACCAATATTTCCACCGGGAACCACGCCTAAGCCACCAACTAGTCCTGCACATAAATCTGACAAAATGTCACCATAGAGATTTGTTGTGACGATAACCTGAAACTGAGAAGGATTGAGGACTAACTGCATGCACATATTATCTATAATTACTTCTTGAAGCTCGATATTAGGAAACTCCTTTGAAATATCTCTAGCACACTGTAGAAACAATCCATCAGACAACTTCATAATATTTGCTTTGTGAGCAACGGTTACCTTTGATTTTTTGTTTTCTGAGGCATATTTATAGGCAGCTCGGATAATTCGCTCGGATTTCGGTTTGGAGATTATTTTAATCGCTTCTGCTGTTTCTTGGTCTATCATTCTTTCCGTCCCAACATATAAGTCCTCAGTATTTTCTCTGAAAATAACTAAGTCGATATTTTTAAAGGGTACATTTATTCCTGGTATGGATTTAACAGGTCGAACACATGAAAATAAGTCATATTTTTTTCTAAGCAAAACATTAATGCTACTGAATCCTTTTCCAATTGGTGTGGTAATAGGGCCTTTAATAGCCACCTTGTTCTTTTCTATACTATCAAAAACTCTTTCTGGGACAAGAACCCCTTCTTTTTCATATACATTCATTCCTGCATTTACGAAATCCCATTGAACTGAAACATCGGCTGCGTTAATAACCTTTATAGTTGCTTCGATAATTTCAGGACCGATACCGTCACCTTCAATTGCAGTAATTTTATACATGTTATATCACCCTTCTTTATTAAATTTTTTAGAGAGTAGTTAAAAACTTCTCTAATTTAAATGTATAATTGTATACAATTATACCAGAGACTATAAATTTATGTCAACATATATATTTAAAAATGTTATTTGAATGAAAAAATAGAACACATTAACATGCTTGTACATAGAGTATAACAGAAGAAAATAATCCTAATATGAAGTATGGGGATGATGACTATGGGAGGCATTATAGACATGAAAAAGATTCGAAAGAAAATTCAACATAGCGGATTGTGGAAGGGGATGGGTACAATGAATAATGTATTTTGCACCATATTGAGTAAATTAAGAGTTTATCAAGGAATAGTATTAGAGCGATCATTAAATTATAACTTAAAAGATTACACCTTATATATCCTTTGTATCGATGATGAAGCATATTCAATATGTAGTAAGATGGAATTAGAAAATACGATACTTGTTAGAGTACAAGAAGTTGAAAATGAAGAGCTCTTAAGAGTAAAAAAAGAAAGAGCATTAAATGAGTACTGCTGGACTCTAAAACCATATTTTATTGATTTTATAATGAAACAAAAGCTTCCCTTTGATTTTATTACTTATGTTGATGCTGATATGTGTTTTTTTAATGACCCAACACCGATCTTTGAACTTCAAAGGAATGGTAATGTGCTACTTTCTGAACATGATTATATCAATTCATATAAGGGAGTAGAGGCGATATGTGGCAGATACAATTCTGGATTTATTGCATTCAGAAATGTGGAATCCGCAAAACCTGCTTTGAAATGGTGGAAAGATCGATGCTTGGAATGGTGCTATGACAATGCTGTAGATGGTAAGTTTGGTGATCAGAAATATCTGGATGAAATGTCAAGAATATTTCCTGGAGTTCATAGTATTTCAACTCCCGGAGTAAATATTGCACCATGGAACGAGGCTAAATATCATTTTGCGATAAAAAATGAAAAGATCTATGTTAATCAAAATATATTAATTTGTTATCATTTTTCAGGGTTTAGGATAGTCTCCGAGGATAGTGTCGCCTTGCTCATAGGCAGTAAAAAGATGTATGATATATTACATTTACCATACATGCATGTATTAAAAGGAGTACTAAAAGATATTGAGAAGGTTGATCCTGGCTTTAAAGGTTTTAATATTGAAAAGAAATTTCGTCAAGATGCAAACTATGTAAGGTTATAGTTTAGGGGGCCAGTTTATGAATAAGTATAATTTTACAACAGTTGTATCGAGTTATTATTTATATAAATTTCTCGTGATGTATCAATCTTTAAAGCATCATTCTTCGAAGTTTACACTTTTTGTTATGTGTGTAGAAGAAGAAGTGTTTAATATTCTTAAGGATATGAAGCTTTCGAGTATTATCCTATTGAAGTGTGATGATATAAAAAATAATGCATTAAAGGAAGCTAGAGCAAATCGTTCTTACCTTGAATATTGTTGGTTATTAAAATCCGTGACGCTTTTTTATGTTATGGAAAATTATAAAGATGCAGACTATTATGCTCATTTAGATGCTGATCTTTGTTTCTTTGGCAATCCTGAGTTGATATTTAATGAAAGACCAGATGCTTCACTGTTTCTAACAGATCATAATAATTCTCAAAGGTTCTTACAGACCTACGAAACATCAGGAAGATTTAATACCGGATTCGTTGGCTGCAAAAAAGATCGAATTGCAAGAAAGGCATTAGAATGGTGGCAAGAAAGATGTTTTGAATCCTGTAGCCCTGTAGCGGATATTACAAAAAAAATATTTGGTGACCAAAGATATGTTGAGAAGTGGACTACTATGTTTGGGAATACACATATCATTAAAAGTAAGGGTGTAAACGTTGCGGTGTGGAATATTGAAGGTTATAAGGTGAAACTTATTGATAAAAATGTATTTGTAGATAAGGATAGATTGATTTTCTACCATTTTTCAGGTTTTAGTATCATAAATAAAAGGGAATTTAGCCTAACATATTTTTATCCGATTACAAAAGAGCCTTTAAATCTCATATACCTACCCTATATGCAACTCTTAAATGAAAATATTCAAACCATTAAAAAACAATACCCCAGTTACGATAAAGGGTTTGTCGATAGTTCAAGAGTATCTAAGGTCCATTGTTATAAGATTGAGGCATAAATAGCTAATCATAAAAGGAGGATTAGTAATGCATGACTTTAAACAAATTTCTGTCAAGCATAGTACGTCTATTGAATTAATCGTCGATAATAAATCGGAATTTTCATTGATAGATAAGGGCGCCCATGGTGCAATCTTTAGAATTGCCGATGATAAATGTGTAAAAATATATGCAGATAAGGTAAATTGCGAATTAGAGAGTAAGGTATATAAAGCCGCACAATCTTCCCCCATCGTGCCAAGACTTTATGAAGTAGGGGATAATTATATTGTTATGGAGTATATTGATGGTGAATCTCTCTATAATTACCTTAGTAGAAAGAAAAGGGTAAGTGATCATATTGTTGTAAAGATTGTGTTTTTAATTAGCGAGATGGAAAGACTTGGATTCACCAGACGAGACACAGCACTCAGACATGTAATTGTAAATAGTCAAAAGGAATTAAAGGTCGTTGATATCGTGTATGCATATACTAGAAATGACCCGAATCCCTTTAAGCTGTTTACAGATTTAAAAACTCTCGGACTTGTCAGTGATTTTATGAATAAGCTTAAACAAATTAACGTTGACTTATACAAAAGATGGAAAGATAGTATGAAAGAATTTTATATCTAGAGGTGAGGGGATGACAGGTTTTGAGTGTATAAATGAAATAAGAGTTGAAAGAAACAGCAACAACAAATTGGTTATCTATAATCCTAGCAAATTTCCCCTCGTAGGGCAAGGAAAACATGGTGCTTTGTTTAAACTAGAACCCCAAATATGTATTAAAATATTTGCTGATGAAGATCATGCACAAGTTGAAGGATCTGTTTATAAAGACGTTGATGGTTCACCAATCATACCAAGACTCTATGAAATTGGAGATAATTATATTATTATGGAATATATTGATGGTCCAGATTTAAAAGAATATTTGTTAAAAAAAGGCAGCATATCTTATGGCGATTGCAAAAGAATTTTGTTGCTGTTCGAAGAAATGAAAAAGCTTGGGTTTAAAAGATTAGACGAGTCGTTACGTCATATACTTGTAGCGGACAATAAAGCTTTAAAAATAGTGGATTTATATTATTCTTTTACATTAAATAATCCTCATCCTATTAAATTTTTAAATCAACTAGGAGACATTGGGTTATTAAACAAGTTTATCTCTAGTGTAAAGGAATTAGATATAAATACCTACAACCAATGGATATCATATCTGCCATTACTGATTAAATAAAATAGTTCTGAATAGGGTGGACAATATGGCACAAATATTTACAGCTCAAGAAAACGATCAACAAGAAATTAGTATTCATGACATTGATTTCATTTGCAAACATTTCCGAGTTGGAAGACTAATAACATTACACAAGCCTGTTGAAGGAACAGTCAATATGAATCTTCCGATTGAAACTACAACTGGAAAATATGTTTGTAAATTTTTTCATGCAGAAAAAGAACGGATAAATTGTATTTTGGATGCTATGAAAATTTTACGTGAAAATAATATTCCTGTCAGTATACCACTTAGAGATACGAAAAAAAAGTATTATTTAGAATGGAAAAATCTTGCTGTTCAATTAACACCCTATATAAAGGGGTATCCTTTCAGCAACGAAAGTAGTCAGATGCTATCCAGTGGTAAAACCTTAAGAAGATTTCATAGAGCATTGAAGAATTTTAATGAGTTGTCAGATCCCATAGCATCGATATACCCTTCGAGTAAGATTTTAGAGAAAGGTCTCACTCAACTGAATATGCTTAACAGTCAGATTTCAAATAATGAAATTCATATAATAAATAAGCTGTACAATAAAATAATCGGAGATTGGGAAATTGTATCAAAAGATCTTCCTCAAACGGTTATTCATGGGGATTGGAATGAAAGAAACCAACGTTTCACAAGTAGTGGCAAGGTATGTTGTATCTTTGATTTTGAGTTTATTCAACGAAGAGAGAGAATCTTTGATATTGCCTATGTACTTTGGAATTTTATGTCACATCATAAGTTGCATTTTCTTGTCGAACCATTTCTAAAGGGCTATGGACATCTTACTGAGAGGGAGGAAAATATTCTACAGATGGCTATTGCAAGAATAAGCATCTTTTTTCTTTGTACAGCTGCGCTGGCTAAAAATCCGATTTTAGAGGTGAATACTCAGTATAAAGAGCAGATACCATTTATTCAATATATTTTATCGAATGAGGGTCAAAGAAGACTAAGAGAGTTATGGACTTAGTTGTAAGAATTATAATGATAAAGGGTGGTGTTGATTTTGGAAAATCAAAGAATACATTCAACTGCATTAATATCTGAAAGCTGTGTAATTCCTAATGACGTATTCATAGGAGGTTATTCAGTTATTGGGGACAAAGTAATAGTTGGTAATAATGTTACAATAGGAAATCATGTGGTTATACATGAAGGAACAAAAATTGGAGATAACGTTAGGATAGATGATCACACCGTGATTGGGAAAATTCCAATGAGGGTGGCTACAAGTGCATTAAAAGCTGACAATACGCTTATGGGATGTAGTATAGGTGATGGGTGTGTTGTGGGAACCTCTGTTATCTTATATAGGGGCTGTACTATTGATAAGGAGTGTCTAATTGCAGACCTTGCAACAATAAGAGAAAATGTCAAAATAGGCTGTAATACCATAATCGGCAGAGGCGTGGCGGTGGAAAATCATTGTAATATCGGAAGCTACTGTAAACTAGAAACAAATGTATATATTACTGCATTTTCTCAATTAGAAGACCAGGTATTTGTAGCACCAGGTGTTATTACTTCTAATGATAATTATGCAGCAAGACTTAAAGGAAAGCCGTCGGAGTTTGAGGGTGTAACTATAAAAAGAGGTGGTAGAATAGGTGCACAGGCAACCATATTACCAGGTAAAGTGATTTGGGAAGATGGCTTTGCTGCAGCTGGAAGTATGGTAACAAAGGATATTCCAACTAAGGAAATACATTGTGGAAATCCTGCTAGGTATCTTAGAGATGTTCCTGAGGATCAACTGGTTGATAATCAGTAGGATGGGAGTGTTGTAAATGAATGTTGGTATTGTAGGATTAGGAAATATGGGAACAAATCATCTCAGAGTATTAAGTAAGTTAGTAGGAAATATTGACAGTATATCTGTTTATGATACAAATATCGATAGAGCAGTTGAAGCGACTAATATCTATAAAGCTAATTACTATTCTGAGTTTGATAGATTTTTAGATTGTGTGGATGCTGTTATAATATGTACGCCTACAACTACACACTATGAAATAGCAAAAATATGTGCAGAGAAAAATAAAGATATATTAATAGAAAAACCCATAACTTCGACAATTAAAGAAGCAGAAAGCTTAATGAAGCTTATGGAAGGGAAAAAAAATATTTGTATGATAGGGCACATTGAGAGATTTAACCCTGCTATTATTTACTTGACTGAATACTTGAAGGATAAGGAGATACTTTGTATTTCAGCAAGCAGAATAAGTAAAATTGAGAAGAATAGAACATTTGATGTAGATGTCGTTACCGATTTAATGATACATGATATCGATATTATATTATCGCTAAGCAACAGCTACCCTACTGGTGTATCCTCAGTTTCTTTTGACGAAGGTTTTAATCATGTACTTGCTTTACTTCAGTTTGACAATGGAACAGTTTCAAATCTTATATCCAGTAGGACATCACATGAAAAAATAAGAAAATTGGATATCATGACAAAGGATGAAACCATTCACGTGGATTATATAAATAGCACGATTGAATTTATTAAGCTTTATGATAAGAACAGGAAATGTACTATTTCGGCATCGACTTTACCTATAGCGGATAACCTAAAGTTGTACTTTGAAGGTGAACCTCTTAAAGGAGAATTAGAGTATTTTATTGATTGTATAAAGCAAAGAAAAATACCCGTGAGTAATGAAAAAACAGGATTTATGGCTCTATCAGTTGCAAAGAAGATAATAGAGCATCTATCAGGAGGGAGGACTCAGATTGATACCCATTGCAAAGCCTTTAGTAGGGCTTGAGGAACAGAAAGCAATATTGGAAGTATTAGCTAGCGGACAGCTTGCAAGTGGTGACTATGTCAAGAAGTTTGAAACTATGTTTAAGGAATATCTTGGAAGTAAATATACGGTATGTACAAGCAACGGAACTACTGCACTTCATGCTGCATTACTAGGAGCTGGAATCGGTAACGGTGATATTGTTATCACTACACCATTTAGCTTCATAGCAACGGGCAATGCTATTCTATATGCAGGTGCAATTCCATTATTTGCAGATATAGATTTTGAAACCTTTAATATTGATCCGTACAGTATTGAACAAGTAATAAAAGAGAATGAGGGCAAAGTGAAAGCTATCTTAATTGTACATCTCTTTGGAAATCCCTGCGATATGGATAGAATTATGGATATTTGCAATAGATATAGCATTACTTTAATAGAAGACTGTGCCCAAGCCCATGGTGCAGAGTATAGTAACAAAAAAGTTGGTAGCTTTGGTTTAGCAGGAGCCTTTTCATTTTATCCAACAAAGAATATGACATGTGGGGAAGGCGGTATGATTGTAACGGATGATGAAGAATATTATGAACGGATAAAAAAAATTATTAATCATGGTCAAAGCAAGAGATATCAGCATGATGTACTGGGTTATAATTATAGAATGACAAATATCAGTGCAGCAATTGGGATAGAACAGTTGAAAAAACTGGAGGATTTCAATAATAGAAGAATTTATAATGCATCAGAATACTATAAACAAATAAAGAACAAAAGCTTCATAATGCCAGAAATAACCGAACATTCAAAGCATGTATTTAATCAATTTACAATAAAATCGAATCTACCAATAGAAAAAGTAATAAATATTCTTCAAGACGAACAGATTGGTTATGGTATATATTATCCTACCATAATCCCAGAGCAACCCATTTATAAGAATTTAAATCTGACTCACCGTTGTCCCATAGCATTTAAAACATCGAATCAAGTTTTGTCAATACCGGTTCATCCTTCCTTAACAAAGGATGAAATTGAACACATTACTACAGTATTAAATAACATTAATTGAGTATCTAGAACTGTTTCAAGTAACCATTAAGGGTATACGCAATCCCTAGCCAAAGGGGTGTAGTATATCCTTTGATTTATTTTGCATATTTAGATATTTTTTTGTAGCAATTATTGTCCTAAAGAATATATATGGATTAGGACAAGGCCTTGAAAGATAGGTATACTTTTAATGCAGTTCTACAGGAAGATTCTTTTAATCGCATTATAGATACCATTTCTGAAAAGCCCCTTTCCTAAACAAGTTCGTTAGGTTTTTAGTAAATTTATATTGCACATAGGTGTTCAAGCATCAAAAAACCTAACAGCATTAATTATATAGGAGGGATTTAATTTGGCCATTTTGTTTATAACACCCACAGATGCAACGATTGTCAGACAACTTCAACCAGACCAAAATTTCGGTCCACAAGAGAATCTTTATATGGGACGGAGTGGAATACCAAATGACGTGTTTAGAAGTCTTTTGGACTTTGATCTTAGTGCTATTCCACCTTCATCCTATATCACTAAAGCGACGTTAAGACTCTTGTTTTTCGAAGACGTACCAGGAATACAGCCACTAATAGTCCAAGGACTGTTAAATAGTTTCTCACAAAACACAGTAACCTGGAACACACAACCAGCTGCAGGAGGGAACTTGTATCAAACATACTTGGGAGACAACCTTGTTGGTGATTTCATTTATCTGGATGTAACTGGATTGGTAGCTAATTGGTTTGAAGGTATTGTTGCCAATAATGGTCTAAGACTTACTTCCATTGAGACAGAAACCAGTTTGATGGGATTCAAAGGGTATGATGATGGAATCGTTGGTAACTGGCCTACACTAATTGTGGAATATGAGGATACCACTGGACCAACAGGTGATACCGGAGCAACAGGTGATACCGGAGCAACAGGAGCAACAGGAGCAACGGGTGATACCGGAGCAACGGGAGCAACGGGTGATACCGGAGCAACAGGAGCAACGGGTGATACCGGAGCAACAGGAGCAACGGGTGATACCGGAGCCACGGGAGCAACAGGCGATACCGGAGCAACAGGTGACACCGGAGCCACGGGAGCAACAGGCGATACCGGAGCAACAGGTGACACCGGAGCAACAGGAGCAACAGGCGATACCGGAGCAACAGGAG
>JUEG02000704.1_pt1 | contig 22150 bp, 23 predicted proteins | sample 432341 | NCBI WGS metagenome assembly JUEG02 (sample SAMN02953476, study PRJNA257561) | rock porewater metagenome | biome: terrestrial; feature: Opalinus Clay rock; material: porewater; isolation source: Opalinus Clay rock BIC-A1 borehole | place: Switzerland: Mt Terri URL, St-Ursanne ... | reverse complement strand
AAGATGCAAGAGGAACAGAATGCAGAGGTAGCAGAGGCTAGAAAGAGTCAGGTTGGTACTGGAGATAGAAGTGAACGTATTAGAACCTATAACTACCCTCAGGGACGTATAACTGATCATAGAATTAATTTGACACTGTATAAGCTGGACTACATCCTTGATGGAGAAATCGATGAGATATTGGATGCCTTGATAACATCTGACCAAGCAGAGAAAATGAAGCAAGTGGTTTAAAGGGCAGTTACGCGGTACGAGTAAAAGATAAAAAGATAAAAAGATGAAACTTGGCTGATGGTTGCTAGCCACTGGCTAAATTCAAATAACAAGAACTACTTATCGAGCGATTCGTGAATCGCCCCTACTACCTATAAAAACCTTCGGGCGTGCATTGCACGTCCTTTTTTCGTTTCCTAACCGACAACCGTCAACATTATTTATTCGATACATAAATTCCAGATTATAATGAAAACATATTAAAAAGGAAGAGGATTGTTTTAAGATTACTTTTTTGGATTTTTTTTTCTTGACAAAAAAAATAGGGGTGATACACTAGAAAATGAATTTTCAGAACATGATGAAAAGAAGGTGTATATAAATGGCTATTAGTAATAAATGCCAAACATAACCATTCCAATCCTAGCGGTAAAACGAAACAATTAGGGGGGCCAATACCGCACAAGACCCTTCAGTTGCAGACTAGATACTAATTTAAGAAGCAATAATCATGACGAAGTAAGGGGGAATGGATCGTTATGGAATCAAAAATGTTATTTATACTACAGTTAGGTATACTGTTGTTAGGTGCAAATATCGGAGGCATAATTAGTAAAAAACTAAAACAACCTGCAGTTCTAGGACAGATTTTAGTGGGTATTGTTTTAGGCATGGGTTTTATGGAAAAGACTGAGCTAATCAATTCTATTTCGGAGATAGGTGTTATTTTTCTTATGTTTATCGCAGGGCTTGAGACGGATGTTGAAGAATTAAAGGCATCAGGTGCTTCATCCACCACAATAGCAATAGCAGGGGTGTTTTTCCCGCTTTTATTGGTGGGGGGAGGAGCGTATATTATTACAGGAAACTTAATTAGCAGCATGTTTTTAGGAGTTGTTTCTACGGCCACCAGTGTGAGTATTTCTGTACAGACACTAAAGGAGCTAGGCTATTTAAAAACAAAGCAAGGTGTTGGTATACTAGGGGCTGCTATTATAGACGACATTATTGGAATCATTCTTCTTACTCTGATGATAGGGATAGTACGACCAGGAGCCAATAGCGGCATAGGGATCGTTTCTCTTAAAATTTTTATGTTCTTTGTGATAACCTTAGTTGTGGGGATGCTATTTGTAAAGCTGTTGGCTAGAATTTCACCAGCTGTAAACTTAAATAAAAAAATTGTATCCTATGCAATCATTGCATGCTTTGGGATGGCATTTTTATCAGAGGAAATGGGCGTAGCAGCAATTACGGGTGCCTACTTTGCAGGAGTTATTTTCTCCATGACACCCTATAGGCATAAAGTATCCCATGACGTTCAATTAATAGCCTACTCCTTTTTCACACCGGTTTTCTTCGTAGCAATTGGATTAGGAGTGGACTTGAGCTCCTTAGGTACAGCTCTGGGATTTGGGGTAATACTTTTAGCTTTAGGCTGTATAGGAAAAATATTTGGATGTGGTTTGGGAGCCAAAATGATGGGCTTTAATAATAAGCACTCGTTGCAAATCGGCATCGGTATGATACCAAGAGCTGAGGTTGCCATAATTATTACAAACTTGGGAGTTCAGATGGAGTTAATTGGTCGTAAAGAGTTTACTTCTGTTATACTATTAGTAATAGTGACCACATTGCTTACTCCTTCTCTATTAAAGTGGTCCTTTAAGGGTGAAGTCAGTAAAGGAGAAGTTTCTTAATAGAAGAGTTAAAGGGGGAGTTTTTCATGTATGTATTGTTTATTGTACTGAACGGCGGACAGTTCGTAAGAGAAATCGTTGAGCAGATGAAACAAATGGGTGTCAAGGGAGCGACGATCATTGATACCATGGGGTCGGGAAGATATCAGCAGTCGGGCTTTGGCGAGTTTCCTCTAATTGGTGGACTCATGAACAGCTTAAACATTGGTATTGTTCAAAATAAAACCATATTTTCAGTAATGGAAAGCAGGGAGCAGGTCGATGCCGTAGTAGACGCCGTAGAAGAACTATTGGGCGGTAACATGGAGGTGCCTGGAACTGGCATCATGTTTAGTTTCCCAGTAGAGGTGGTACGAGGAGGAAAAATAAGTACGGAGATCAAAAGAAAGAAAATAAGAGATCAAGAAGGCTATAAAACCGAATAATTCGTCCCGTGGATATTATCCACGGGATTTTTGTATATAAGGGGGAGTAGAGGAATATACATGAATAGAAAACAAAGCTCGTAGTTAGTAGTTCGTGGTTCGTTGTTAGTAGGTAGTTCTTTAAAGTTCGATCTTAAGCCAGTTCCTAGACCTTGAACTTTTTTATGGCTAACAGCTAACTTGTATTGAAATCTTTTGCTACGAACTACTAACCACGAACTACTAACCACGAACTACTAACCACGAACTACCCCGGAGGTTCTCATGAATACAATTTTCTTAACTGCTTTAATAGGACTAAGTGTTGGTGTTCTAGGTACTGGATTGGGAGGACTTATAGCATTTCTTATCAAAAGTCCCAGTCAAAGATATCTTAGCTTTATTTTAGGTATTTCCAGTGGTCTAATGCTTTCGATTGTCTCCTTTGACCTCCTACCTGAGGCATTCCAGCTGGGACATCTATACCTAGGAATATTAGGTATAGGCACCGGCGTTTTAACCATTATTTTATTAGGAACGATAACTCCAAGCTTCTCTAGAAGACATCATGCTGGAATTAACGAAGATTTTATTAGAACTGGAATACTTTTGGGAGTAGGAGTTGCACTCCATAATTTCCCCGAAGGACTTGCAATAGGATCTAGCTTTATGGCTACCAAGGAGCTTGGTATTGGCATATCCATCGTAATAGCCCTACATAATATGCCCGAGGGAATCTCCATGGCTACACCCATGAGTATAGGTGGTATGCCTAGGCTGAGGGCCTTTGCTTTTACGATCTTAGCTGGCATTCCCATGGGGTTAGGAGCTTTAGTAGGAGCTCTGTTGGGAGAAATATCCCAAAGCTTTATAGCCTTTAGTTTAGCCTTCGCAGGGGGTACCATGCTATATATTACTTGTGGGGAATTAATCCCTAAATCCCATAGTTTAAAAAATGGTAAGATTTCGAGCTATGGTTTGATGATTGGCTTTATTTTAGGGATACTAATATCAAAATGGTTCTAGCAGATCATGTTTTTACTGTGTTACTAATATTAAGATTGGTGTATAATAATTACAAGAAATCTTAAGGAGCGACTTTATGATTGAAACAAAGATTATTGAAATAGATCCTACGAATATTGACAGGGATAAACTAAGGTGTGCGGCAGAGATTTTAGCAAAGGGTGGAACTGTAGCATTCCCTACGGAGACGGTTTATGGCCTGGGAGCCAATGCCTTGGATAGCGAGGCTTTAAAAAGAATTTTCCAGGCAAAGGGAAGGCCCTCTGACAACCCTTTGATTGTACATATTTCACAAAAAGAAGATATTTATAGTCTGGTAAGGGAGGTACCTAAAAGAGCGGATCTTTTAATGGAAAAATTTTGGCCAGGCCCTCTTACCCTAGTTTTTAAGAAATCACAGATTGTTCCTGATATTGTTACAGCAGGGCTTGATACAGTGGCGATTAGGATGCCCTCCCATCCCGTAGCTGAGGCTCTCATAGAAATGTCAGGTATACCAGTAGCTGCTCCTAGTGCAAACCTATCGGGAAGGCCAAGCCCTACCCTGGCAGTCCATGTTATTGAAGACTTAAGTGGAAAAGTAGACATAATCATCAGTGGAGGTAGCTGTTCCGTAGGATTGGAATCCACTGTACTAGATGTTACAGAGGAAGTACCTGTAATCCTTAGGCCAGGGGGTGTTACTCTGGAAGATTTGCAGGAAGTACTAGGAAATGTAAGTACGGATAAGGGAATTGAAGGAGACACCACAGCGATACCAAAATCACCAGGAATGAAATATACCCACTACGCTCCCAAGGCAGAGGTTGTAATCATCACAGGTGAAATAAGAGATATCGTGGCTACTGTGAATAGCTTAAAAAAAGAAAATGAAAAAAAGAATCTGAAAGTGGGCATAATGGCAACAGATGAAACGAAAGATAATTATTATGATGCCGTGGTTATATCCATGGGAAGTAGAGAAAAACCCGGGAGTATAGCTGAAAACATATTTGCCATACTTCGGAGCTTTGATGAAAAGGGTGTAGACGTTATCCTGACAGAGGGTATTGAAACGAAATATATCGGACATGCAGTAATGAATCGATTGATGAAGGCTGCAGGATATAATGTAGTAAAGGCTAGGAGGTAAATTTTTGAAGACCATATTATTTGTATGTACGGGCAATACCTGTAGGAGCAGTATGGCGGAGGCTCTGATGAAAAAGCTTTTAGAAGAAGCTGGAGGAAATATCCATGGGATAAGGGTTATATCAGCGGGTACTTCAGCTATGAAGGGACAGCGAGCTGCCAGGAGCGCAATCCAAGTTATGCAGGAAAAGAATATTGATATCAGAGGACATCAGGCAACTCCTCTGACAAGGGAGCTCATCCAAAAATCAGACCTTATATTAACCATGACTAGGAATCATAAGTCTCAGGTCTTGATGATGGAGCCTCGGGTTGAAGAAAAAACCTATACCTTAAAGGAATATGCAAGTAAACTGGGAAGCTACGGAGAAATATCTGACGAAATTGATAAGCTTCTACGGCTAATCGACAGGAAAAAAGTCGATTTTTTTAAGGAGTATGAAGAAGAAATTAGCTCCTTGAGAAATCAGCGCTATGAACTGATGAGCAAGCTTCAGCAGGTAGACGACCGGATAAAGGAACTGGAAATAAAAATGGCACAAACTGTGGCAAACGAACAGCGAGAGGTTGTTTATCTACAGGATAAACTGCCCTCAGTAGATATTTCAGATCCTTTTGGACAGCCCTTGGGGATATATAGGGAATGTGCCAAGGAATTAGAAGAAGAATTAAAGGTTATTTTATTTAAGCTAACCAAAGAATTGGATAAATAAAAATATTTGCACGTTTAGAAAAATGCTTGACATGAATGGAAATATCCAATACAATCAATACGGCAAATTACGAAATTTTACTACTTTTGATCTGACTAGGGAGGTGTAAATACTTGAAGATTGCATTAGGCAGTGACCACGGTGGGTATGCTCTAAAGGAAGCAATAAAAAAATATCTTGACGAAAGACAATTGACATATGTAGATTTTGGAACGAATTCCACAGAATCAGTGGACTATCCTGCATTCGGTGAAAAGGTTGGAGAAGCAGTAACAACAGGAAACTGTGACAGAGGTATTCTCTGCTGTGGCACAGGAATAGGAATATCCATGGCAGCAAATAAAGTACCAGGTATTCGATGTGCAGTGGTTTCTGATACATACTCGGCTCAAATGTCCAGAGAACACAACAATGCGAACATATTGGCATTAGGAGGAAGAGTAGTAGGAGAAGGCTTGGCTCTAAAAATAGTTGAAGTATGGCTAGGCACAGAATTTGCTGGAGGAAGACACGAAACAAGAGTAAACTTAATTAGTGAAATTGAAAAGAAACATATAAAATAGGTTAGTGGTTAGTGGTTAGTGGTTAGTGGTTAGTGGTTAGTAGCTTAAGAACTGAGATTGGATATCTTACAATGCACAAATTTGAACATACACTTTCAACATTCAACAGTTTTATAAATACGAGAGGAGATGTTTTGGATGGAAAATGTTTTTGTTATGGATCATCCCTTGATACAGCACAAATTGACTTTGATTAGGGATAAGAATACGGGATCAAAGGAATTTAGGGAAGTAGTTAAAGAACTGGCTATGCTGATGGCGTATGAGGTAACAAGAAGCCTGCCATTGCAGGAGATTGAAATTGAAACACCGGTGACAACAACCAAAGCAAAGGTCTTAGCTGGAAGAAAGCTGGGTATAATACCTATACTTAGAGCAGGACTTGGAATGGTTGATGGTATGTTGAACCTTATTCCTGCAGCAAAGGTAGGTCATATCGGTCTTTATAGAGATCCAGAAACATTGGAACCAGTGGAATACTATTGTAAGCTTCCTGCTGATATAAACGAAAGGGACCTGATCGTGGTTGACCCAATGTTGGCAACTGGTGGGTCGGCCAATGCTGCCATAGGATTTATCAAGGATAGAGGAGCCACAAGTATCAAACTTATGTGTCTGATAGCAGCTCCAGAAGGAATCAAAGCAGTATCTGAAGCTCATCCAGATGTTGAAATATATATAGCAGCCGTGGATGAAAAGTTAAATGACCATGCATACATCGTTCCAGGATTAGGTGATGCAGGAGATCGATTATTTGGAACAAAGTAAGAAGACGGTCACGGGTCAAGGATTACAGGAAATATTTAAATATTTTTAATTACCTTATAGCGGAGAATTCATTCTCCGCTATATTTATGGGCTGATATTGACTGGAACGGTTACAAACCGTTCACTACGTATTTTGTAGTGAGGGGTCAATTTTATATTTTGTAGGGTCTGTGACCCTTCGGGATTTTTAGTCATTCCTATATTTTCCATTAACATCTTTTATGTAACATTTTCCTATAACCTGCATATTATAATATGATGATCTGCTTTTTTCACACATTTATAGGGGAGAATTCATTCTCTGGTTATGATATAATAAAAACATGAAAATCAAATAGTATAAATATGAAACAAAAACCTACAGATACTCGTCTATTATTTAAAAGATTGAGATTACGATGTGTATATCTAAGTGTTCAACCTTAAACGCATGTTTTCTGGAACGGTTACAAACCGTTCACTACATTTCATATTTTGTAGGAAGCTGCGCAATACTAAACATTAAGTCATCCAAACTTATTACAAGCCGTGCACTACATTTCATATTTTGTAGTGAAGGGTCTATGACCCTTCCTGTGTTTTCCGTCTTAGTTCTTGGTATTTAGATTTAACAAGCGGCTAGTAGCTAGCAGACAATGTTTTTAACATTCAACATACCTGGAGGTACCACCGATGAGACCCAATTGGGATCAATACTTTATGGAAATGGCGGAAATCGCAAAAACGAGATCAACCTGCTGTAGAAGACAAGTGGGTGCTGTTATTGTCAAGGATAAAAGAATGCTGTCCACAGGCTACAATGGTGCTCCATCGGGCACTGCCCATTGTTTGGACATCGGATGCATGAGAGAAAAACTGGAGATACCTTCTGGACAAAGACATGAACTATGTAGAGGATTACATGCTGAACAAAATGCCATTATTCAGGCTGCATTCCATGGGGTCAGTATTCAAGGCGGAATACTATATGCAACTCTGCAGCCATGTATATTATGCGCAAAGATGGCAATAAACGCAGGTATAAGAAAAATAGTTTTTAAAGGACAATATCCAGATGAATTATCTCTGAAGATATTAAATGAGGCGGGTATTGAAATAATACAATTTGATAACATTTTATAGAATTCGTTGATTTTTGATATAATCTGATGTAGAATTACTCTGTATATGTCTGTAAATAAGGAGTGTTTTTGTGTGAATAAATACTTTCTTGTATTTTTCATTGCAGCTTTTGTATCTTTAATTGCAACTCCTCTAGCCAAAATGTTGGCATTTAAGATAGGTGCTATTGATGTACCAAAGGACGATAGAAGAGTACATAAAAATCCTATTCCTAGATTAGGAGGACTGGCTATTTACTTAGGCTTTGTGGTGAGTGTAGTAGCTTTCGTTCCTATAGATTCAAAAATCATAGCTATGTTAATTGGTGGAACCCTAATTGCAATTATGGGAGTTGTTGATGATATAAAACCATTGCCTGCAAAGGTTAAGCTGGCAGGGCAAATTGTATGTGCATTGATTCTTGTTATAGCTGGTTTAAGGATTGGAAAATTCACCATTCCCTTTACAGGCGGTCTATTTTATGTAGGAATATTTAGTATTCCCGTTACAATCTTCTGGATTGTGGGAATAACTAATACATTAAATCTTATAGATGGATTGGATGGTCTTGCGGCAGGAGTTGCCACGATTGCAGCTTTATCACTATCCTATGTGGCTTATGTTCATATAGCTGATAATGGTCCATTAGGAATTACCACTGGAACTACCACTGTGATGATGACCTTAGCCATTGCAGGAGCTGCCATTGGCTTTTTGCCCTATAACTTTAACCCCGCTAAAATATTCATGGGAGATACAGGATCCCTATTTTTAGGGTATATGCTGGCTGCCATATCTATATTTGGTTTTGTCAAAGGAGCTACAGCAATAGCTACGGTTGTTCCAGTTTTAGCATTGGGATTACCAATATTTGATACAGCCTTTGCCATATTGCGCAGGGCTATTAACGGAAAACCCATCATGCAGCCAGATAAGGGGCATCTTCATCATAGACTGCTGTCTACAGGAATGGGACAAAAAAGAACTGTACTTATTCTGTACGCCGTGAGTGGGATATTTGGTTTTAGTGCAGCGCTAATATCAACCAGTAGGCTTATGGACTCCATGATCATACTATTTGCAGTCAGTGCAGTCATGTATGCCAGTGTTTTATTTAGAGGAAGTCAGAAAGAAAAAAGTGTTGATAGTGCTGATAAGGAATAGACACCAGGAATAAATTTCCTGGTTTTTTTATAGAGAGGATAACGGGTGATGGGTAATGGTAAAAGGATGCTCTGTAATTCTGAACGCAGTGAAGAATCCAACGTTGAGATCCTTCGCTAACGCTCAGGATGACAAAGATTCTTTTTTAAAGTTATCTGTACCAAAAATATATCTAGGAGTGATACTTTCATGAATAAACTAAAAATCATGTCCATTTTTGGGACAAGGCCTGAGGCAATAAAAATGGCACCTGTTGTAAAGGAATTAGAAAAATCTGAGGATATGGAATCAGTGGTATGCGTAACAGCTCAGCACAGAGAAATGCTGGATCAGGTACTTAACGTATTTGATATTAGGTCACAGTATGACCTGAATATTATGAAACCTGGACAGACATTGAGTGAAATCACCTCCAGAGCTATACTAGGGCTAGAAAACGTTATAAAGGAGGCGAAACCAGACTTGGTTTTGGTCCATGGGGACACTACCACCACCTTTGCTGGAGCCCTGGCAGCTTTTTATCAGCAGGTGAAGGTAGGCCATGTAGAAGCTGGCCTGCGTAGTGATAATAAGTACTCCCCGTATCCTGAGGAGATGAACCGATCTCTTACAGGTAGATTAAGTGATTTCCATTTTGCTCCAACCATAGGTAACAAAGAAAACCTTCTAAGAGAAAATGTAAAGGAAGAGGATGTATTTATCACTGGAAATACAGTGATTGATGCTTTGCTCCAGGTGGTTAATGATAAATATATGTTTAAAGACGAAAGATTAAATCGAATAGATTTTGCAAATAAGAAGATCGTTCTTCTAACTGCCCATCGCAGGGAAAACCTAGGAGAACCCATGGTCAATATTTTCACTGCCATAAAGGAAATTGTGGAGAATAATCCATTTGCTGAAGTGGTTTTCCCAGTTCATCTCAATCCAAAGGTCCAGCAATGTGCAAATAGTATTTTGGGGGGCATGGATAGAGTTCATCTTATTTCTCCCCTCGATTATGAACCCTTTGCCAATCTCATGGCTAAGGCCCACCTTATTTTAACGGACTCAGGAGGGATACAAGAGGAAGCTCCTTCCCTAGGAAAGCCTGTATTGGTACTGCGGACTGAAACTGAAAGACCTGAAGCCGTAACAGCAGGTACAGTAAAAATGGCTGGGATAGACAAGGATGTAATATATCGCTTAACGGACGAGCTTCTAAATGATGATAAAGCCTACGAAGCAATGGCAAATGCCGTCAACCCCTATGGAGACGGTAAAGCATCGGAGAGGACAGTTAGGGCGATAAGAGAAAGGCTGACAAAGTAATTAACGGAAAAGATAGAAAGATAGGAAGGGTCACAGACCCTTCACTACAAAATTATAAATGTAGGGAAGGGGTTTGTAACTCTTCCGGTATTTTTCATATTGCATGAAATCTTAAATAGGTTTACAATATAATTGATATAACTTAAAAATGGAGGTTAATATGAAATACGGCAACAACACGTTATACTTTATTTCCTATGCCAAGCTTCCATCGGATATGCCTGCCGCCAATCTACACAAGGTAGTGGGTGTGGGTTTAATTATAAATAAGGATACAGGGATCATTGAGGATTCCTCCTGTACTTTGATTACTGATGAAGCAAAAAGCTTTTTAAAACAACTTATTGTAAACTACAATCTTCATGAGAAAGGTATAGAGCCTCTGATAGAAGAAGTAAAGCAAAGATATCATGGATTATCTCAAAAAGCATTATGTGTAGCCATAAAAGGAAGCTATGAGCGTTACCTAGCATGGAGATATGGAAACCTAAATGAATAGATTTAACTGCTTTGCTAGCGGTAACTGGGCACTCCCGCCCTTACTTAGCCAGTAAAATCCAGTATAGAACAGACTAAGGGATCGATAGCCCTTGGGTTGTTATGTGCTGGATTTTTTAGATTCAAGTAACAGAAACAAATTTGACTGCGACTAGGAAGGGTCATAGACTCTTCCCTACGAAAACATCAAATGTAGTGTAAGTCACAGACCCTTCCCTACGAAAACATCAAATGTAGTATTTCCTTGAGTGATTTGCTGATGGATTGGGGAGTAAGTCACAGACCCTTCCCTACAAAAACATCAAATGTAGTGAACGGTTTGTAACCGTTCCAGAAGACTAGCAGATGGAATAATACTAGCAGCCATGTTTTTTAATCTTTCCTATGAGCCATGAGCTATAAGCCATGAGCCAATATACAAGGGGGTCATAAAAATGAGTTTAAACAAAGCTCCAAAAAACAATGTGTTTTATAGGAATCAAAACTGGCATTATCCCAAAATAGAAAGGGGAGAGGGTATCTATCTCTATGATGTTGATGGAAAAAGGTATATAGATGGATGCTCTGGCTCAGCTGTGGCAAATATTGGTCATGGCAATAAGGAAGTGGCAGAGTATACGAAAAAGCAAATGGAACGTATTGCTTTCACCCATTTATCTAGATGGACAGTTGATACGATCGAGGATTGTGCCCAAAGAGTGGCAAAATGGACTCCGGGTGATTTAAACTATGTATATTTTCTATCAGGAGGCTCGGAGGCTACTGAAACAGCCATGAAAATGGCAAGACAGTACTACGTTGAGAGAGATGGTCAAGAAAGTACAAAGTGGAAAGTAATCTCAAAATGGAATTCGTTTCATGGTAACACCATGGGTTCCCTTTCAATGACAGGAATAGTAGAAAGACGAAAAATATATAATCCAATGCTCATCAATTTTCCTAAGATACCTCAGTTTTATCATTATCGCAATCCTTGGGGATGTGAAACACTGGAAGAAACCAGTATAAAAGCTGCTGAGGCATTAGAACAGGAAATTCTTAAGCAAGGACCAGAAACTGTAGCTGCATTTATTACTGAGCCTGTTGTTGGAGCTGCCAGTCCTGGTATTCATCCTGAGAAGATATACTTCGAAAAGGTCCGTCAAATATGTGATAAATACGACATCCTCCTCGTAGTGGATGAGGTGATGGCAGGCTTCGGTAGAACAGGTAAGAAATTTGGAGTAGACCATTACGACACCATACCAGACATCATGACCACTGCAAAGGGAATGAGCTGTGGATATACTCCTATGGGTGCAGCTGTGGCATCGGAAAAGATATTTAATACCATAATGGTTGAAGGATCAGGTCAGTTTATCCATGGCCATACCTATGCCAGTAATCCTCTATCCTGTGGTATAGCCAACCTGGTAATGTCTATAGTTGAAAGAGAAAACTATGTGGAAAATGCTGCCCTTCAAGGGGAATACTTGATGAAAAAGCTTCAGGCACTATATAAATATCCTATCGTTGGAGAGATCAGAGGAAAAGGACTTATGATCGGTATCGAATTTGTTAAGGATCAGAAAACAAAGGAACCCTTTGAAACCAGCGAAAATCTTAAAGGAAAGCTTGCGATGAATTGCCTAGAGTATGGAGTGGTGCCTTACCCTGGTGGAGGCTCAGCTGATGGAGTGCGGGGAGATCATACCTTAATAGCTCCACCTATTAGCATCACAAAAGAACAGGTAGACGAACTGTATGATGCTCTGGAAAAAGGAATAAGGAAGACGTCGGAGGAAGTTCTGTAGAACGCGTAACTCGTAACGCGTAACGATCTTTAAGGGGGAATAAATATGCAAAAACTTATAATAACCTTAGCACCAACTGGTAATGTACCAACTAAGAAAATGAATCCCGCTACACCAGTAACCATCGACGAAATCGTGGAGGATGTAAGAATCTGTAGGGAAGCTGGAGCTTCCGTTGCCCATCTCCATGTAAGGGATAATGATGGCAATCCCACCAGTGACAGAGCTTTATTTAAAGAACTGCTTGATCAGCTGGATAGCAATAAAATAGATATCATAAAACAGGTTTCCACAGGCGCCCGGGGTGGAGCGAATAATGTTGAGTGGAGGGGACAGATGTTAGATCTAAATGCCCATATGGCCAGTCTCTCAACTGGGTCCTCAAACTTCCCGAATGCCGTAAATGCCAATTCACCGGACCTGATTAATGCCCTTGCAGAAAAAATGTATGCCAATAATATAAAACCTGAAATAGAAGCCTTTGATATGGGAATGATATCAAATGCCATTCGGTTACACAAACATGGTGTGCTACAGGGTCCTCTTCATTTCAATCTTGTAATGAATGTACCGGGCTCTATAGAAGGCACCCCTCGTAATCTGATGTTTATGGCTGAAAGTCTTCCTCCAGGCTCTACTTGGACCGTATCAGGAATTGGGCGCTCTCAGGTAACAATGCTGACGATGTCGATACTCCTAGGCGGTCATGTTAGAACAGGAATGGAGGATGTGCTGGAGTATGAAAGAAGAATCCCTTCTACGAACCTCATGTTGGTGCAAAGAGTAGTAAGAATAGCAAAAGAACTGGGAAGAAAAATCGCAACCCCGGATGAAGCAAAGGAAATTTTGGGAATTCAATAGTAGGTCATTGTATGTATGTATTACCCAAAAGAAAAAATATGAGGGGCGGGGTCATCCCGCCTGAATATCATATAGAATAGCAAACAAAATGCTACAATTAAGAACCGTCCCCTTGTCGCATTGTAGGGTCTTCCCGCCCAAATATCGCATCTTTACAAAGGAGAACCAATATGGAACTATTACAAGACTTTGAAATCATCATCAATAAAAATAGAGTACTTAAAGCCATAGGATGCTTAGAAGGCAGTTCTACCTTTGAAGAAGTGAGTGACCTTTATGAACGTATTCTTAAAAACATCTCTACCATGGTTGAACCTAAGGGTGCATTCCTATTCACAGAAAAAACCGAAGCCTATAATTCTATCGATGCTTTAAAGAACTGTAACGAATTGGTTCTTGCAGTTCTGACTCTAGGTAGTTCCATAACAGATAAGATACAGCAGCTGTTTGATGAGGGTAATTACCTCGAAGGAATGCTACTGGACATTATGTCCGACGAACTACTTTTTAATATAAGTAAGCAAGCTTATGAAAAAATATATATCAAATGTAAGGATCAAAGGGTGGGCTTGACCCGGAGATTGTCTCCTGGAGATGACCATTTATCCATGGCGTTTCAAAAGACGATCTACGAAGATATCGGAGCAAAGAAAGTATTGAACCTTGAAATCACAGAGGGCTATATGCTCAATCCCGTGAAATCCATGGCTTTTATGTATGGCATAAACCAGGATTTGGAGCGGAGAAGGGAAGATCATGACTGTGCTATTTGTGAAAACACGGAATGCGCATTTAGAGAAGAGACTCCAACCACCCTATCCGTAAAGACCTCCTCTGGGATAAAGAACATCGTATATCATCCCAAGAAAAACCTACTGGAGGAGCTCCTAGAGAATAAGCTTATTCTGACTTCTCCCTGTGGAGGTAAAGGCACCTGTGGAAAATGCAAGGTGAAGCTTCTAAGGGGACAGCTAGAGGTTACGCAGGTCGATAAAAGGAAACTTACTAAAAAAGAAATTGACAATGGATACCGATTGGCATGTCAAGCCTATCCAAGGGAAGACTGCATGATTTCCATAGAAACCTTATCTGAAGAAAACTCAGAAATCATTACGGATTTTATCCGTGGTACAGATAAATTTGCTCCCAGTGTGAGACTTGAAAATATCAACTTTCCTACCAATAGCATAAATCAAACGAGTGCTTCCAAGGCTCTAATGGATGCCTTGGGTGGAGAGTACACCTTTAGCCTAAATGCCTTGGTTAACCTATCGAACATAATGACCCTAGGAACGAGGTCTGAAACGATTTGCTTAGTTATACGAAAATATCACGTTATTGATATCATCGAAAAAGAAGTGGATATCTTTGGAGTGGCTGTTGATATCGGCACCACGACCATAGCTTTGAGTTTAGTCAATCTAGGAACAGGAAAGGTAGTACACACCCAATCCCTATTAAATGGGCAAAGGAAGTATGGAGCAGATATTATATCGAGAATCCAGTATAGCTCCCTAGGTAAAGACCACCTAGAACGGTTAACAGAAAGTGTTCGAAGAGATATTATCCAGGGTATAAAGGAGCTTTGCCAAGAAATTAAGCATAAACAGGTTTACGAAGTATTCATTTCCGGGAATACAACCATGCACCATATACTCATGGGATTGCAATGCAAATCCTTGGGAGAAGCACCTTTTACAGCCATAACAACCCATAGTCATACCTATGACTTTAACGATATTTTTCAACATCCTTTGCTGGACTGCAAGGCGACCCTTATGCCAGGAATCTCTGCCTATGTTGGTAGTGATATCGTAATGGGAATACTAAACTCTGGACTAAGCCGTCGTAAGGAAATATCTTTACTCGTAGATATCGGAACGAATGGAGAAATGGCTATTGGAAACAATGAAAAAATTTATTGTTTGTCTACTGCTGCAGGACCTGCCTTTGAAGGGGCAAATATAACCCATGGAATAGGGAGTATAAGAGGAGCAATCAATACTATACAAATTCAGGATGAACAGGTAGCCTATACCACTATAGGAGATATCGAACCCTTGGGAATATGTGGGTCTGGTGTGGTGGATATGGTGAAGGAATGTCTCGTGCATAAGATAATTGATGGAACGGGACTTATGAATGATAAGTACTTTCAACAGGGGCATATTCAGGTCGCAGAAAACAAGGAAAAGGAAGCCATCGTATTCACTCAGAAGGATATCAGAGAGGTGCAGCTAGCAAAATCGGCAATAAGGGCGGGAATAGAGGTTCTAATTGATCGTTATGGATGCCGTTATGATGATATTACACATATCTATGTGGCTGGAGGTTTTGGAAATAGAATGAACTTAGAAAGTGCTGCTATTATTGGTCTTATTCCAATACAATTAGTAGATCGAGTGATTTCCATAGGCAACAGCTCCCTGGGAGGAGCTGTGGATTGTCTGCTAAATATGAACCATCAACAAAATCTTGTTGATATTGTAAAAATAACTGAATGTATAGAAATAACCACAGATCAGAACTTCAATAACCTATTTATTGAAAACTTATTTTTCCATAATGTAAAACTTGGAAATTAATAATGGTTAATGATATAATTGAAAATATGAGAACGATTTATCAATGTGAAGGTGGAGGGATTTCATATGGACAAAGTAAAGACGATGTCTGAAGCAATGGAATATATTAAAGATGGAATGAGTATAATGTTTGGCGGATTTCTAGGGGTGGGTGCTCCAGAAGGATGTATCGATACCCTAATAGAAAAAGGTACAAAGGACTTAACCATTATTACGAGTGACACTGGTTTTCCTGACAAAGGAACAGGAAGATTGGTAGTGAATAAACAGGTGAAAAAAGTAATTGCTTCCCATATAGGTACCAACCCCGAAACAGGACGACAAATGAATGCAGGAGAAATAGAAGTTGAACTGGTTCCCCAGGGTACCCTGGCAGAAAGAATAAGAGCTGCAGGAGCTGGTTTAGGCGGTGTTCTAACTGCAACAGGAGTAGGTACGATCATAGAAGAAGGCAAACAAAAAGTAACCTTAGAGGGTAAGGAATATTTAATAGAAATGCCATTGCGAGCAGACGTAGCTCTATTAAGGGGTGCTAAGGTTGATAGAAAAGGAAATGTTTACTATAACAATGCTGCCAGAAACTTTAACCCAGTAATGGCACCAGCAGCGGACCTTGTCATAGTAGAAGCTGAGGAAATAGTAGAACCTGGGGAGATAAATCCCAATGATGTGGTGACACCTGGAATATTCGTGGATATTATTGTGAAGGGAGTTGGAGCTAGTGAGTAATGTACGTGAAATCATAGCAAAAAGAGTAGCTATGGAATTAGAAGATGGAGACATCGTAAATTTAGGAATTGGTCTTCCAACCCTTGTGGGAAATTACATACCTGAAGGAATAAATATTATTCTACAGTCGGAAAACGGTTTTATAGGCTTAGGTGCCGAACCAGAGGCAGGCTGTGAAACGAAGGACTTAGTAAATGCAGGAGGCTCCTATGTCACCATATGCCAAGGAGGTGCCTGCTTTGATAGTGCTACCTCATTTGGAATTATCAGAGGTGGACATGTGAATGCCACCGTCTTGGGAGCCCTACAGGTGGATGAAAAGGGAAATCTTGCGAACTGGATGATTCCAGGAAAAATGGTACCAGGTATGGGTGGAGCCATGGACCTGGTGGCAGGAGCTAAAAAGGTAATTATTGCCATGGAGCATACAGCAAAGGGCAAGCCTAAGATATTGAAGGAGTGTAATTTACCCCTAACAGCAGCAGGAGAAGTCGATGTCATCGTTACTGAAATGTGTGTTATAAGAGTTACTAAGAAAGGTCTACTTCTCACAGAAATCAATCCAGAATTCACATTGGAAGATGTAAAAGCAGCCACCGAAGCTGAATTAATCATAGCAGAGGATTTGAAGGAAATGAGTATTTAGCTACTGGCTACTAGCTTTTATAGTTCTTTGTCATTAGCTACGAACGACTAACTACTAACAACGAATTACAAACGAGTTTATCTTTTTCCAAAGGATACATATTCACTAGTAAAAGGTATTATACTAAAAGCAGTCTAGAACAGTGATGGATTGCTTTTTTATTTTTATAACCAAATCACTGAAGGAATAATGAAAAATTTGTAGAACTTAATTAAAGTTGTCGAATTTTGAAATTTAAGAATAAATATTTATTTAGACATTGTTAAAAAAATACTTAATTTGCATACTCAAATACTTGTATATTAAGAACAAAATAGTTATAATTATGAGGGGGGAATTAAATTGCAGAGCAATTATGCAAAAATTTTAAAGAATTTATCACTCCTCACCTATATTGGTATAATGATGATATTGCCTATCATCGCAGCAGTTTACTTAGGTAATTTACTGGACAACAAGCTGGGAACCGGGTATGTTTTTATGCTGGTATTTATTGTACTGGGAGTATTCTCCGGTTTCAGAAATGTGTACAAAATAGTAATGAAGGACATAAAAAAATCATAAAGTCCGATAAATGCCGATGGAACGGTTACAAACCGTTCACTACATTTTCTATTCTGTAGTGAAGGGTCTATGACCCTTCCTAGGTTTTCCTGAAAACTATGTTTCTGTTTGGATATTACTATGAGCCATGAGCTAGTATCCACGAAAGGGGTGTTGTTCCTTGGGATTTACCTGGGACTTGCAGTTAAGAATATATAAATACACGACGATCTGTGCAGCAGTAGCTGCTGTGATATTTTCCATATTTGTGAGGCCCGTTACTCCTCTTCTTATAGGGCTTCTATTTGGAACACTCATAAGCATGTTGAATTTTAGAGCCTTAGCACTTACTTTGGAAAAGGCGGTTAGCATGCCATCAGCGAAAGCACAAGTTTATGCAAGCTCTAGATACTTTATACGATTTCTAACCAATGGCATTGTTATATTTGTATCAATAAGAGCGGATTATATTAATGTAATCGGTACAATAATAGGATTGATTATTATTAAACTGGTGGTTTTAGGTACAAACCTGTTTGATGATATGTCATATTTCAAAAAAATTTTTACAAGAAAGGAGGAAGACTAGTGGATTCAGGATTTGGCCCAAGGATAATTTTTGAATTACCCGGTGGGATTCCAATAACAGAGACTGTCACAACAACCTGGATTATCATGGCTGTATTGATTATCTTCTCATATCTAGCAACCAGAAGATTTGAAAAAAATCCTAAGGGATTACAAAATGTAATTGAGATAGTAATAGACCTTATTTATGGCTTGACTGCTCAAACTATGGGCGAAGATAAAAAGAAAGCCTTTGCTCCCTATATGGGAACATTGATGATATTCCTTATATTTGCAAACCTGGCAGGATTATTGGGATTCAGACCGCCTACTGCCGATGTGAATACCACCCTTGGTTTAGCCTTGATAACATTCTTTATGATTCATGGTAATGGTATGAGGAAAAAGGGTGTCGGCGGTTATTTAAAGGGATTTTTAGAACCATTCCCTGTTATGCTACCATTGAACTTAATAGGAGAATTGGCAACACCTATTTCACTGTCATTCCGTCTCTTTGGTAACATCGTTGGAGGGTTAATCATCATGAACCTATTATATGGTGCCCTCGGATCATTAAGTTTGAAGTTTGGTATCGAAATACCGATTTTTATGACGGCTATACCGGCACCCTTACACATCTACTTCGATGTATTTGCCGGCGTACTACAATCCTTTATTTTTACAATGCTGACAATGGTTTTCGTTTCGTTAGCAATGGATTAATCCATCCAGTACAAAGGGAGGTGAACGGATGGAAAATGCCAATTTTATTGTGACGTTTATTAATTGGCTCATGAGCTTTGAAAAGAGGGCTTTAATCTTGGCAGCCTCAGCCATTGGAGCTGGATTTGCCATGATAGCAGGTATAGGCCCAGGTATAGGTCAAGGCTATGCAGCAGGAAAAGGAGCAGAAGCAATGGGTAATAACCCTAAGTCTGGAAAACAGGCGACTATGATTATGCTCCTAGGTGCAGGTATTGCAGAAACCTCCGGGATTTTGGCATTAGTTATTGCACTGATTTTGTTATTTGGTAATCCTTTAGTAGATCAGGAGGGCAACGCTCTGGTAATTGCCATGTCTGCAATTGCCGCGGGGATATCCATGATTGGTGGAATGGGACCTGGTATTGGTCAGGGTTATGCCGCAGGAAAGGGAGCAGAAGCCGTAAGTATAAATCCTAACGGTTCAAGACCATCTACCCTTGTAATGCTGCTGGGATCAGCTGTGGCCCAGACCTCTGGAATTTTTTCACTGGTTATTTCATTGATTTTGATGTATGCAAATCCTTTGATTACTACTGAAGGAGCAGGGATTATATTGATGGCATCCACCCTGGGAGCGGGTATATCCATGATAGCAGGGATAGGTCCTGGTATTGGACAAGGATATGCGGCTGGAAAAGGTACAGAAGCCACAGGAAAAAGACCTCAGTATCAATCCAATGTCATAAGAACTATGATATTAGGCCAGGCTGTAGCCCAAACAACGGGAATATACGCCTTGGTTATTGCTTTAGTACTCATGTTTGCAAACCCCTTGATGGGACTGTTGTAAAAAGAAACACTTCAACTTTATTTATTCAAAGGAGGAATTTGTATTATGGAACCGATTACAGGAAGAGCGTTAATATTAGCAGCTTCAGCTATTGGAGCAGGTTTAGCTATGATTGCAGGTATAGGACCTGGTATTGGTCAGGGATATGCTGCTGGTAAAGGTGCAGAGAGTGTTGGTAGACAGCCTGAAGCTCAGGCGGATATCGTTAGAACAATGTTACTTGGTGCTGCCGTTGCAGAGACAACAGGTATTTATGGTTTGATCGTTGCGTTAATTCTATTATTCGCAAACCCACTAATTGGCCTGCTGTAAGAAACACTTACAAAATTGAACGGAGATGGATTATGGGCATCTCTGGGCTTTGATTATCGCTTGTGAAAGGAGGCAGCATCTCTATGATAAAGGCGGGATTAGTGGAAATAAGCTGGACCATGGCATTCCAGATAATAAACACTATAGTACTATACTTAATCTTAAAACGCCTGTTATTCAAACCCGTAACGAGCTTTATGGAATCAAGAAAGAACTCTATAGCAGAGTCCTTAAATGAGGCCGAAGCCAAGAACGTGGAAGCAGATCAGATAAAATCACAATACCAGGCAAAACTAGACAGTGCTCAAGATGAGGCAAGACAGATTATCCGAGAAGCTACAAAACGAGCTGAAGATCGATCTAGTGAGATTATAAAAGAAGCTGAAGGACAAGCATTGAAAATCTTGGATAAAGCAGAAGCTGAAATCGAAAGAGAACAGAAGAAGGCTATTAACGTATTGAAGGATCAATTGGCTACCTTGGCTGTTATGGCAGCTGGGAAAATGATAAAGAAAAATCTGGATGGCGAAAGCCATGACCAGCTTATAAAAGAATTCATCAATGAGGTAGGGGAAGAAGCATGGAAAAATTAGTAGCTAAAACCTATGCAACAGCCCTTTTCGATGTAGCCGTTGAAAGCAATATGTTGGACAGCTTTGGTGAAGAACTACAATTTATCAATGAAACCTTTCAGCAATATCCTGAACTCTATGAATTGTACAAAACTCCTCAGATCAGTAGTGATGAGAAGAAGCAAATCATAGCTCAGGTTTTTCAAGGGAAGATTAACGAGGAAGTTATGAACTTCCTAAAGATTCTTTTGGATAAAAGAAGAACAAGTGCATTTGCGGATATCGCCAAAGAATATAAGCGCTTGGCAAATGCCAGTAATAATATTGTTGAAGCTGTGGCTATTACAGCAATACCGATGCCAGATGTCGATAAGATAGCTCTGGAGAATAAGTTGTCAAATACAACGGGTAAAGTTGTAAGGCTTAAAAATGAAATTGATGATTCAATACTAGGTGGTATTCTTGTGAGAATCGGTGACAAGGTTATAGATGGAACTATACAAAGTCGTCTGAATGAACTACAGGAAAGCTTTGCACAAATAATAGTTTAGGTAATAGGGGTGATATGACAATGAATCTCAGACCTGAAGAAATAAGCTCGATCATAAAAGAGCAGATCAAGAGATACGAGAAAAAGCTTCAAGTAACGGATGTAGGTACAGTTATTCAGGTTGGTGACGGTATTGCCAGGATCCATGGATTAGAGAAATGTATGTCTGGTGAATTACTTGAATTTACCGGCGGCGTTTATGGCATGGCATTAAACCTTGAAGAAGACAACGTAGGTTGTGTTCTTATGGGCTCAGACGATAATATCAAAGAAGGCGATGTGGTGAAACGTACTGGCCGTATCGTTGAGGTTCCAGTGGGAAATAGTTTGATAGGACGTGTTGTGAATGCCCTAGGCCAGCCAGTCGATGGTAAAGGACCGATTCAAGCTGACAAATATAGACCTGTAGAATCCGGAGCACCTGGTGTTATAGATAGAAAATCAGTACATCAGCCTCTTCAGACTGGTATCAAGGCAATAGATGCCATGATTCCCATAGGAAGAGGTCAAAGGGAGTTGCTCATCGGTGACAGACAGACTGGAAAGACTGCCATAGCCGTTGATACCATCCTTAATCAAAAGGAAGAAAATGTAATCTGTATATACGTTGCCATTGGACAAAAGAATTCTACGGTGGCTCAGATTGTTAAGACGCTCGAAGATAGAGGTGCCATGGAGTATACCATTATTGTCTCAGCTACAGCCAGTGAGCTAGCACCACTGCAGTATATCGCTCCATATGCGGGCTGTGCCATGGGTGAAGAACTGATGCATGCTGGTAAGGATGTACTCATCATATATGATGATTTATCAAAGCATGCCGTTGCATATCGTGCAATGTCACT
>JUEG02000680.1_pt1 | contig 22224 bp, 19 predicted proteins | sample 432341 | NCBI WGS metagenome assembly JUEG02 (sample SAMN02953476, study PRJNA257561) | rock porewater metagenome | biome: terrestrial; feature: Opalinus Clay rock; material: porewater; isolation source: Opalinus Clay rock BIC-A1 borehole | place: Switzerland: Mt Terri URL, St-Ursanne ... | reverse complement strand
AGTATAATTATGTGTATACATGAAGTTTTATGCAAGTAATCCTACATTGCTTCTTATAAATTAATATAAAAAATCATTGATTTGAAAACGTTTTTCTCATTTTTTTGCTCTTTACAAATGTTTATTCTATGCTATAATTATTCATTATATAATTAAATAAATAAAAGAGGTGAGGTCATGTCAAAAGATGTACTATACTCAGAACGTTCCGAATTACTTTATGTTATTCCTTCTTCTGAGCATTCTCCAGAGGAAATTACTGCACATTTAAAAAAGCATCCAGAAATTAATTATGTATCGGTGGTTGGAGTGGATTTAGGTGGAAATGATACAGATGAAAAAATCCCGGTTGAGCTTTTCTTAAAGGATGTCAGCGAATTCCTAACCTATGGTGTACAGACAGATGGCTCCAGTGTTGTTCTACCCGAAATTGCATCTCTAAACAATGCAAGGGTGGATATCATCCCAGATCCTACAGTAAATTGGTATGTAGACTACAATTATGACAATATCGACCCTAAAACAAATTTACCTGTTGGTACCCTAAGAATACCTTCATTCTTAATACACAATGGGGCACAAAGGGTGGACTCCCGTTCTGTACTTCAAAATGCTATTGATAACTTCAAGGGACAAATGTTATCATTGTTTAGTCAAAATCCAAGGCTGCTAGAATATTTTAAGATTCAAGCTTTTGATGATATTGCCGATGTTTTACTTACCTCAGCCACTGAATTGGAATTTTGGGTAAAAACTCCCGATGACATAGCAGATGTGGAGCAGCTTTCAACTTCACAGGTATTAAAGGAGCAGTACTGGAAACGGACTGTTGGTCCAGTACGAACCGCCCTAGAAAAGTCTTTAAATCTCCTAGATAAGTATGGTCTTGGAGCCGAAATGGGTCATAAAGAGGTTGGTGGAGTAAAGGCAAAGCTTGTAGGCAATGGAAATTTTGATCATATAATGGAACAATTAGAAATCGATTGGAAGTACAGTGATGCATTACAGGCCGCTGATAATGAGCTTCTAGCTCGGGATTCCATAAAGGATACCTTTATGCAGCTAGGCTTAGAGGTAACTTTTATGGCAAAACCCATCGATGGTGTTGCAGGAAATGGCGAGCATACCCATGTGGGTGTGGCACTCAAGCTAAAGAATGGCAAAATTATCAATCTATTCTCTCCATTGGACATGAAAGAGGATTTTCTTAGTGTATTTGGCTGGGGTTCCATCATGGGACTTTTGAAAAATTATGAGGTTGTCAATCCCTTCGTTACTTCAACTAATGATGCATTGAATAGATTAAAGCCTGGCTTCGAGGCTCCAGTTTGTATCGTAGCTTCGGTTGGACACATTGTAGATACTCCATCTAGAAATAGAACTGTGCTAGCTGGGCTAGTGAGAGATATGTCAAATCCTCTAGCAACAAGGTTTGAGCTTAGAGCTCCTAATCCTACAAGCAATACCTACTTAGTTTTAGCATCCGTATATCAGGCAATGCTTGACGGTATAAAAGCAGCAGCAAACAGCAATATGACTCCTTCTGAATTAGAAGCTGACTTCTCTAAAAAACCAGGTGAAGAGAGTTTCTATCTTGAAACAGATCGTGCATATAGGAGTGAACTAGACGTTTTTGACCACTATACAGAGGCTGAAAGAAATGTTCTATTTGGAAAACCCCCTGCAACTGTATGGGAAAATATAATGGGGTTTGAAAACAATCATGACAAGAAAGCTGTTTTATTGAACAACAATGTCTTTGCAGAAGAGATTATAAACTCCTATAAAGTAGCCATATTAACGCAGTGGCTTACTGAGTTATATAACCGTATTATTCCCGATAACATAGAATATGTTAGAAATTGTAAAAAAATACATGGTCACGAGAACGTGGCGGATTTAGATGTGGTAAACTGGGAAAAAATTAACAACTTGAGATATTACTTAATGAAGGATAGCCTCAGTCAAAACTCCTTATTTACCAGAATACGGATAGCCATCGATGCAAAAGATTATAATACAGTTTCCAACCTACAGCTGGAGATGAACGCTAAAATGAATGAATTAAAGAATCTCTATATCGTATATAAACGGAATCTATTTGAATTTAATTAACCTAAAACATCCTAGGCTGCTAAAGCCTAGGATGTTTTAATATTATGTTTCTGACATTTAGTAAAATCTAGATTCTTTATGCCCTTTCACAACTTTTTCATTTGCCTTATTTATACTGATCTATGTGCCTTGATAGGGTTTTAACTTTTTTGTCCATTTCTAAAATCAAGGTTGCCGTTTCCTCCATGGCAGTATCAATCTGCTCCAATGCAGCCATCATTTCCTCTTTGCTCATGCTATAGCCTTTATTTTCCTCATCGTTTATTACAAGTACTATCTGCTCCATACCTTTTTTTATTTCATTCATTCCCATGAGTAATTGTTCCTTATCATTATTCATTTGGTCTGCATAATTTGAAGTATGTCCCAAGGTACCTGCAAACTCTTCTATTAGCAACATCATGGTTCGCTCTAGAATCATAATTCTTTCATCCTGATGCTTATCCTTCTCCTTAGAACTATTGAACTGCTCAATGGCTTCCCTTAAATGTTTGTATTTACTTATATTTGTTAAAAGCTTTTCTCTATTCTCCATATTCATAAACAAATCCAGTTTACTGTCTTCTTTACTATTTTCAGTTATAGTATCATTATTTTTCCCATTAAAAAGTTCATAAAGTATACTTTTAATTGTTTTAATAATTTTTTTTACACTGGTAAGAATAATCAATAGGGATATCAATAAGCTTGTCAATCCATTGTTTACAACTCTTTTGTCAATTTCTCTTCTATCCATCTCATACTTAGCCAAAATTTCATTAATGTGTCTATTGTGGTCAATAATGTCAGTATTATTATCCATTAGACACTCAGCCAATTTTGCGATGGTAGCTTCATCCAAATTATTGATCATGTATGATTTACTTATTAAAAGTCCTGCAACTAAAATTAAAAAGATCAGGGTAATAAGCAATCCTTTTGATATTCTTCTTTGTTTCTCTAAAGCGGCCATGGACATCCCTCCAAATTCGTTGTTGTCCTTTTTTCGTAATATACTATGCTCGTATCTGAGGTTGTGTTCATAATTAGGTAAAGTAGAATATCGTTGCCATTCATTGCGCAGAATAACTACAACTTATATTCGAGGTGAATCCATGGACTTAGAAATCATCAAAAATATACAATTAACAAATAATATCCGACCCTTTTTCACTTCCCTAGTTATACTGATAATTTCATTTTGTCTCATCCGCTTAGTTATGTTTCTTACATCAAAAATTATTGAAATTACGAAGTTTAATGAACAACGGGAAAAAACAGTTAAAAGTGTAATAGACTCGCTTTTTGCCTATTTTATTCTAACCTTGGCAGTTTTAAATATTTTAAGCGAATTTGGTTTTATAAAACAATCAACCATAATTACAGGGGCAGGTATAATAACTATTGTAGCCGGTTTAGGCGCTCAAAACCTTATTAAAGATGTTATCAATGGCTTCTTTATTTTATTTGAAAGGCAGATGAAGGTGGGAGATTTTGTGAGTATTAATGAGCAATATCTTGGAATTGTAGAGGAGATAGGACTACGCTCCACAGCCATAAGGGAATGGTCTATGAAAAAGGTATATATACCTAATGGAGAAATCAAGACCCTAAAAAACTACTATAAGGAAAGGTCAAGAGTAATATTAGAGGTTGTAGTTCCATTTGAAGAGGACCATCAGCTTGTGGATAATACTTTAAAGGAAATTTGTGTATATCTAAATAAGGAGTATGACGATAAACTGTATAAATTGGGAACCGTAAATTACTCTGATTTTAGCCTATATGGGGTCATGTCCATCGATGGAAGTACGGGAGGGGCTAAGTATGTTATTACCGGAGTCGTTAATCCCCACTATCAGTGGTTTATTCGAAATCGTGCCTATGAATACATTCTTTACCAATTTAGAGAGAACGGAATACAGATAGCTTACCCAAGATTCTACTTGAACCAACATCAATAAAATACAACTATAATAAACTGCCTCTTGTATCAATTCACAAGAGGCAGTTTATTATAGTTGATTTATAAGCTTAAAAAGTTCTTCTTTATTTTTAGGAATCTTTTCATTGATCAATTGAGGTTTCCTTTGGATAAGCTTCTCATACACTTCAATAATCCATGGCTTTTCCAGATCTGACAGCATGAGTATTTCATTATTTCTAAATATATCCTCGGGTATGCCCTCTGCTATGATAGTACCTTCTTTCATTACAAATACATAATCGGCCCACGTATACACCCTGTCCATATCATGGGTTGAAAGCACAATTGTTTTTCCTTCGGTATTCAATTGGTTGAATAAATTCATGAGTTCATTGCTGGTATGGGGATCTATAAAGGCTGTTGGTTCATCCAAGAAAATAACATCGGTGTCCATGGCTAGAATGTCTGCAATCGCAACTCTCTTCTTTTCTCCTCCACTTAAAAAATGGATGGGTTTATTCTTCAAATGCATTATTTCAGTTCTTCGCATTGCGTCTTCAATCCTTTGCCTTACCCTATCCTTTGACAGGTCCTGGTTTAATGGGCCAAAGGATATCTCCTGGTATACATTGGCTGAAAACAGTTGGGAATTCGAGTCTTGAAAAACAATTCCTATATGCTTTCTGAGCTCCATGACCTCTTTCTTGGAATAGAGTATCCGCCTTCCTGATACATAAACCTGTCCTCCGGTGGGTTTGTACACGCCGTTTAGTACAAGAAACAAGGTTGTTTTGCCAGCTCCATTAGGCCCCACAATGGCAGTTTTCTTTCCTTGCTCAATTGAAATGGTCAGCTTTCTAAGAGCATAAGTACTATCCGGATATATAAAATCCAGTTCATTTATTTCCAAAATATTTTTTTTCAAAAATTAACCTCCTAGAACAGCACCTTTATTATCAGGATACTGATGCTATAGCTAAAAACATTATTTCGGTTAAAATAATTATTGTTATATTCCTTCTAGACAATTGATAGTCTTCCTCCAATACAATTAGCTCTCCGGTATAGCCCCTTGCCGACAAGGCAATAAACAGTTCTCTAGCCCTATGGAATGAATTTAAAAATAAATTGGCAATTAATTGTCCAATGGAATTGTAGCTTCTTTTTAACGAGGAATAGCCCAATCTACATTCTTGAGAAATATAGATCGTAAATGCAGTCTCTAAAAGCACAAATATAAATCTATATACTATCGTCATAAGCTCCGTAATAATAACTGGCACTTTAAGTTTCTTCAAAACCCATATCACATCAACCATGGGCGTGGTCAAAGTGAGAAAATACAAACAGGTTACTCCTGCATAGGCGCGGAAAAAGATGATTAATGCCTGGGAAATTCCTTCCTTTGTAAAGCCAATCAACCATTTGCCTGCTGAGAAGCCATATATCACAATAACATTCGTATCCTTCGTAATACTCAATGCAATTCCTAACAAGCCCATAGTTAGAAATATCAAAGGTATAATCATCAGACGAACATATGCTTTTATTGGTATATGAGTTGCATAAAGGATTAAGAATGTCATAAAGGTTATTACAAAAAGGTGCAGTAGCCATGAATTAAAAAACAAACTAATCATTAAGGTTACACTCGCCATACAAAATTTCTCCATGGGATGTATAGATCTTAGTTTATTTGTATAGGAGTATTGTTCTATAAAAAACATTTAACTGCTGGTCCTGCTATGGCTCTTCTTGCCCATGCAATATCCAAAGAAATATGAGATAAATCCAGCACCTATAGCTGCTTGTAATGCAAATAACAGGCTTTCTATTTCTCCACTTGGTGGCTCCCAAATGGAACTAAACCAGGGTTCGTAATCAGGCTGTATTTCCAGAATCATTTTTTCTGCTTCGCCATCAGCTCCCCCATATTCTGCATTAGGATTAATCAAAAATGGAATAATACTTATACATATTACTAATAAAATGTACACCAAGTTTTTATTCTTCACGCTAGTTACCTCCCCTTATCAGTGTCAATTCCTTTAAATCTTCTTGATTATAAACTGTCAACATGTTGTAGACAACAACAGTAAGCAATCCTTCACTAATTGCCAAGGGTACTTGTGTTATAGCAAAAATTCCCATGAATTTTACAATGCTCTCCATAATTCCCGATGCTGCTGGAAAAGCCAAGCCCAGCTGCAATGACGTGACCACATATGTTATTAGATTTCCTAATGCTGCTGCAAAGAACACACTTACTCCCTTGGATACATTCGCCTTATTTAATCCCTTATAAATAAGAAACGCACTGATAGGACCCGCAATACCCATAGAAAAAACATTGGCTCCTAGAGTGGATATACCTCCATGGGCTAACAGTATGGCTTGAAATAACAATACAATTAAAGCTATAACACTAGTGGATGTCGGTCCAAATAGTATGGCTCCCAATCCTACTCCCGTTGGATGAGAACTGCTTCCAGTCACTGAGGGCAGCTTTAGGGAGGATAGTACAAATGCAAAGGCTGCGCAAAGACCCAATATCATCTTCAAATTTGGATTTTCATCAGTTATTTTTTTTATTGATTTTACTCCTAAAAACAAGAATGGTATAGAAACAAGAAACCACAGACCTGCCCAAACTGGTGGCAAAAATCCTTCCATTATATGCATGGCATAAACTGGCTTGTAGCTCAACGACACCCCTAAAAATACGGCTATTATAATGTTTTTCTTCGTTCTCATGCTCTTCCTCCAGAATATTTATCTTTATACATATCGACTGCTTTATAAAATTTCTACAGTTTAATTCAGTTTTTCTAAATTATCTAAAATAAAACATCTAACCCAAGGGCTAGATGTTTTTTCTTATCCTGATTCGATATCTATCATCATCTATCATCCCTTCCCTCCGAAGTTTCTTGATGTAATATATAGGCAGGTTTCCTGGCTTGCGTGTCATCCTACTTCCTCGTCTTCCCTGGTTTCCAAGTGACATTTTGAGGTTTCGTATACGCTTACAGTAGCGGGGGCTGCGTCGGACTTTCACCGATTTCCCTATTATCCTGAAAGGGCACCTATATATAGTATTCAATTCGATGATATCATTATATTAGAAAAGAATGAATAATACAACTTGTGATTCCATTTATTTTTCTATGTTATTTTTCTATGTTTCCTATATTTCCTATATTGCTTGTATTATTCTTTTCAAAATTTATAGAATTACTGGCTGTCTATTCTCCTTCCCAACTACCTTTGTTTCTTTCTGGAATTCCTTGATCTTATCCATGACATATTGTCTCTCTTCATAGAAAATTACAATGATATCTCCAGGAAGAGCTAGTCTCATGGCCTTTTCAAGGGCAACTTCTTCTAATAATTCAATCTCTATGTTGCCCCTATCTATAACACCCTTTGTACATCCATCATAAAGTATATCTGCCACCTCTTTAGGCTTTCTACCCCTTAAGTCTCTATCCTCTTTAACAAAAATATAGTCAAAGCATTGCCCCGATAATATTCCTATCTCATGGATACTTGAATCCATTCTATCTCCAGGAACTCCTATAATGCCTATTAGCTTGTTTATTCTCATTTTATGAAGACCATCAATAACCTTTCTATACCCATCGTAATTATGTCCATAGTCTACAACTACCTTAAAGCCATTGATATCATACATATTAAACCTACCTGGATTTTGAACTTCATCACATTTAAACTGTACTAGGGCACGATTTATTATTTCCTGATCTATTCCCAAAGCCCAAGCCGCTGCTGTTGCTGCTAGACTATTCTCTATATTATGGGTTAGAGCTCCGCCAAAGGTTGCTGGTATATTCTCCACATTTACAACAGGAATCTGCTCTCTGTCTGTGGCAAGAAAAATCATGCTATCCTTAATATATACCACCTTTCCTCCATTTTGGATATGTTTTACAACATATTTATTTTTATGATCCTTGGAAAAGAGAATCGTACGTCCATAGACCCTATACTGAACAGACAGACAGTATTCGTCATCTGCATTTAGTATCCCATAGCCATCCTCTTTAATGGCTTCCACTACTAGCGCTTTTACATTTGCCATATCTTCTAATGTCTCTATACCATCTATTCCCAGATGATCATCAGTCACATTAGTTATTATGCCTACATTAGCCAGATCATATCCTAACCCCCTATTTATAATACCTCCCCTGGCAGTTTCCAATACCGCTGCAGTAACCTTCTTGTTCATTAATATAGTTCTGGCACTATTTGGTCCAGTAGTATCTCCTTTTACAATGCATTCATCACTGATATAGATTCCTCCCGTGGTGCTCATTCCCACGGTATGTCCAGCTTCCTTTAAAATGCTTCCAATCATCCTAGTAGTGGTGGTTTTACCATTAGTTCCACTGACAGACACAATAGGTATTGAATAATCATTAATATTAGGAAATAAGGATTCTACAATTTTTTTAGCTGCATTTCTTGGAATTCCTTTGAATGGGTAATGGTGCATTCGAATACCAGGAGCAGCGTTAACCTCAATAACAGCCCCTCCAGTTTCATTGAGAGGTCTTGATATATTCGTTGTTGTAACATCAATGCCAGCAACATCTAAGCCAATAATTTCAGCGGCTCTACTACATATTTTTTTGATATCTTCATGGACTAAGTCTGTTACATCAATAGCCACTCCTCCAGTACTGAGATTATCATTTTCCCGTAGATATACTACTTCATAGCTACGAGGTATATATTCCAGGCTGAGCCTACTCTTCTTAAGGAGTAACTCCACAACGCTATCTATTTTTATTTTCGTAAGTTGTTTCTCATGTCCATCTCCTCGAAATGGATTTTTATTTTCAATCTCAATTAGTTTTTTTATACTGTTGATCCCGTCACCGATTACGTGGGCAGGAATTCTTTCTGATGCAGCAACAACCTCACCATTGACGACTAATACCCTGTAGTGCTTTCCTAATATATACCTTTCAACTAGCCCACATTTGGTGTAGGGAAGGATTGCTCTGTAGGCTTCCAAAACGTCTTGATCATTATATATGTTTAATGAAACACCTTTTCCTTGATTTCCATTAAATGGTTTTACAACCACCGGATATCCTATATTCCTGGCAGCCTCAAGAACCTCCTGTTCATTATTGACTATTCTCCCTAAGGGAACTGGAATTCCATTTCCCCTTAATAGTTCATTTGTCATTCCCTTATCGCAAGCAATATCTACTCCAATACAGCTAGCCTTTTCAGTCAATGTGGCCTGAATAATCTTTGATTTTGCTCCGTAACCAAGTTGAACTAAGCTTCCATCTCCTATTCTAATAGCAGGAATTCCCATTTTATTGGCTTCTGCAATAATAGCTTTTGTACTTGGACCTAGTTCGCTTTTTTGAGCATGTTTTTTTATCAAACGAATACTTTCCTCTATATCAGTTCTTACACCGGATAGGAGTCCATTAATAATTTGAAATGCAAGTTTTCCAGCTTCGATTCCGATTGTCTCATTAACAAAACCATAAACAACATTATAGATACTGTCTCCACTTTCTAGTCTTGCCTTTCCATAGCTTATATTGAAACCCATTATATTTTGAAGCTCAATAGAAGTATGTTCAATAACATGGGCTAAGTATGTTCCATGGTTTAGTCGCTCAACAAATCCACCTCTATATCCTCTAGAACATTTATGTTCTTCTAATCCAGGTAAAATCTCCAATAGGTTTCGATTAAAGTTTGGCATATCAACCGTAGGTGTGTTATGTAGATCTTCTAGATCAACGGTTAGTTTAACCACTGGATTGTGACTGTAAAAATTCCTACCATTTAAAATTTTTACATCTAAAAGTTTCATTTTTTTGTATCCTCCCTTAAAGCTTTTTCTGCCCGGTTTCTATTATTGGTGTTTTCTTTGATAGATTATATCCATAGCCACTGGGCAAAACATGCATTGTAACATTGGTAATTGCAAGAGGTTCATCGGGATACTGCTCTGAAGTATTACAATAATCAATATGTCTTCCATCTATAACTGTTATAACGCCATCTCCTATGACTTTAAATTCATTTTTATGATCAACAATCAAAGCGGTATTTTCATCAATTCCCAGCCCCAATGACTGAGGGTTCTGAGCAATAGCAGAAAGAAGTCTACCTATTCTACCTCTTTGATTGAAGTGTTGATCGATAATAGCACCTTGCAATAGTCCCATTCCAGGAGCCATCTTTATTGTGCATCGGCTAGGAGCTTCCTTGTCCTCCCCTTCCACGACCATTATTTCACTCATCATAGATGCACCTGCACTGGTACCTGCAATTACCTTACCGCTACCAAGGCATTTCTGAAGTGCATCATGGATAGGAGTGCCACCTAGTATGCTGGAAATCCTAAGCTGATCCCCACCTGTAAAAAATATGCAATCTGCTTTTAATAATTCATCTGATGCTTCCTCTCTCCATGCATCGTCCCTACTTGCGATCTTTAACACATTCACATTTTCCACATCTAGGCTGTGAAATACTTTAACATATTGATCTCCTGCTTCATCAGGATGTTCGGTAGCCGTTGTAACAATGACAAATTTCGGCTCTTTCTTTTGTACTAGCTTAACAAGATTATGTAAAATAGTCTTATCTGTGGTCTTATCTTCCGCTCCCCCGATAACAACTAAGTAAGAGTCTTTATGATAAATCAAGCTGTCTGCCTCCTCTTTATATATAGAGCTCATGCTTTAGTATTTTAAATTTTTTCCAAAAATGAAATGTTGTAAACAACAATATTATTTTCAATTTTAAGTTTTCTATTCTTTTCAAGTAGATTTTAACAATCATATTATTTGTATTTTTACACATAATAAAATTACGCTAAGGAGAGGAGAGAGATTATGACTTGGAAAAATGGTAAAATAAAGTTAGATGATGGAACTGTATATCCTGCTGAATTGCTGGTAAAGGAGGATGGTGAAGTTTGGAATATAAGGGTTCATAAAGGGAATAATGTTGTAGAGGAGATAGACGCTGAGAGCTTTGCAAGCCGTTTAGGTAAAAATTCAGATCAGGTTTATCCTTTCACCTATGAAATAGATGATTAATTCAAAAAAGTTCCTTCTCATATCCAGATCGATTGCTCATTACTGTAGAAACGATTGTATCTTTAGGTAGTATATCTATATATGATAACTCTATTAAATAATTAAAGATCACCGAAAGATTCGGTGATCTTTAATTATTTAATAGAGTTATCTTTTACGAATGTAGCTGCAACTGCTTTAGCTGCTGTTCCTAATTCAATTGGGTAGCCTAACTGGTAAAGTGCCATTTCTAAAGCACCCATCACTACATACACGTCCATCATGTGTATCGATCCAAGATGTCCAATTCTAAAGATTTTACCTTGGAGCTTTTGTAACCCTCCACCGATTATAACGCCATACTGTTCTCTCAACAATTCTGCCAACTCTTTGTATTTCACAGTTTCTGGCAAGATCATTGCTGTAACAGTATCGGATGCATTCTCTTCATCCGCTAATAGATTTAACCCCATTGCCTTAGCTGCATTACGAACAGCCTGTGCCATCAATTTATGTCTTGTCCATATATTTTCTATTCCTTCTTCATCTAAGATATTTAATGCTTCTTTCAGACCATACAACAATGTTGTTGCTGGCGTATATGGAAACTGGAACTCTTTCATTTTTACTTTCACAGCTTTATAATCCCAATACCACTTTGGCATTGTTGATTGGTCCACAAGCTGCCATGCTCTTTCACTAACAGATACAATTCCTAATCCCGGTGGCAGCATAAAACCTTTTTGAGAAGCACTTACAACCACATCTACGCCCCATTGGTCTGTTTCCATTGGTAGGCAAGCTAGAGAACTCACTGCATCTACAACCAAGATTGCAGGATGCCCGCTTTCTTGCATGATTTTAGAAATTCCTTCAATATCATTGATAATACCAGAGGTTGTTTCGTTTTGAGGTAAACAAACTGCCTTTATTTTTTTCTCTTCGTCTTCATTAAGTATTTTTTTTATTTCTTCAGGTTGTACAGCATCCTTCCATTCTTTGCTGATGCGAATAACATTTACGCCGTGTTTTTCTGCAATAACTGCCATTCTCTCGCTAAACACACCTAATGAAACTGCTACAATTGTATCTCCTTGAGAAAGTAGGTTCACAATAGCTGATTCTAATGTGCCGCTTCCTGAGCTTGGAAAGATTAAAATATCGTTTTCTGTACGATAGATCTTTTTCAATCCATCTATACAATCTGCTACTAATTTTTCAAATTCAGGTCCCCTATGATTTATTAAAGGTTTAGAAAGACTTCTTAGTATTCTATCAGGCACATTAGTTGGTCCAGGTATTTGTAAAAATTGTCTTCTTTCCATAAAATCACTCCCTTTATAAGCTAGCTATTATTTTTTCTACTGTTTCAGCAACTGCCTTTAGATGATGTTCTTCAATTCCCCAATGGGTAACCATTCTAAAAGATGTATTGGAAATTCTCTTCACTTTAATTCCATGATCCATTAATCTTGTCAAGAATGTATCAATCGAAATAGGCAGATCTTCTATAGATCCAGTAAGGATATTCGTGTGTATTTTAGATATATCTACCTTAAGACCTGAAATTTTGGCTAAATTCTCTCCTAAAATTTTTGCATGCTTATGGTCGATCTCAATTTGAGGTATCATTGTATTCAATGCAACGATTCCTGGTGCAGCTAAAAATCCAGCTTGTCTAAATCCCCCACCTAATCTTTGCTTAATCCATCTGGCTTTCTTAATAAAGTCTTTATTTCCAGCCAAGACTGCTCCAAATGGGGCGCTTAGACCTTTGGTCAATGCAAACATCACCGCATCTACCTCTTTTACAATTTCTTTAACAGGATTCTTAGATGCCACTTCTGCATTAAAAATTCTTGCACCATCCATATAAACAGATATATTATTTTTCTTAGCCAATTCACAGACTCTATTGATGTTTTCAAGAGGTACTACGAACCCCGCATTCAGGTTATTTGTATTTTCAATGCAAATAAGAGATGTTTTTGCTCTTTGGATACCCTCTTCCTGAATTAGTTTCTCCATTTTGTCAATATCATAGATACCATGTGAAACTTCAATGGGTCGAGTCTGTACCTGTGAAAGTACAGAGAGAGCAGCTACCTCAAGGTTATAGATATGTGAGGTATCTCCTACGATAACCTCTTCACCTCGATTTGTTAACGCCATCACAGCCACTTGATTGGCTAGTGTACCTGAAGTAACAAAGAGAGCATCCTCTTTACCTAAAATATCAGCAGACATTGTTTCGAGTTCTCTTACCGTTAGGTCTTCTCCCATAATATCGTCGCCAACTGAAGCTCTATACATCGCGTCTCGCATTTCCTGTGTAGGTTGAGTTACTGTGTCTGAACGTAAGTCAATAAACCTTTCCATTTTATCACCTAATCTTTCTATAAACAGTCTAAAGAAAAAAGAGCAAAAATAAAGAAATAATATAAAGCAAAAATCTGCGCCAAAACAGCAAATTATTTATTTTCAAAATTTAGCTTTAAGAAATTAAGATATATTTTGTTTCATATTCGTTTCACCTTAGTTTCACAACATTCATCCAGCAATGTTTCTTCATTTTCCTATCACCTCATGAAAATTATTCTATCGAATTTGCTAATTCGCCTAAAAGTGCTGAAATTGCTGCAATTTGAGGAGAGGCTAAGTATATTTTTGCATCTTCATCTCCCATCCTGCCCCTTGTGTTTCGAACTGTTGTCGTAATAATTACATCCCTTCTACTTAACACACCTTGATGTATTCCTGAACATGCCCCACACCCTGGATTGATAATGATACCACCACTATTTCTTATTATTTCACTATACCCTAGTTGATCCATTTCATTGGCTATTTTTCTTGAAGCCGGTGAGATAATAAGTGTTACATTTTTGTGAACCTTCCTGTTTTCTAATGTGTCTGAAACGATTTTCATGTCATCTATTCTACCGTTTGTACAACCACCAATATAAACTTGCGTTATAGGTATACCTTTCACTGCTTCCACAGCACTTGCATATTCAGGTGATCCAGGTAAAGCAACAAGAGGGATTAATTTATCAATCGATAGATTAAAAGACTCATCATATATCTCATCTTTATCAGGTTCACCCTCCATAAAATAACAGGTTCTAACACCTACTTCTCCCATCATGTTAGCAATCGTCATTTTCTGACTCTGTGTCAACTGCACAAGTGATTTTCCATAGAAAACAACGCCTTTGCCTTTCAATGCCTTTCCTAATTTACTAAGAATATATAATGCGATGTCTTTTCCAGAAACTTTACCTTTACATTTATCATCTTTAGCTTGTAATTCTCCACTTAGTTGTACTTTTATAATTCGAGGTACTATGCACTCAAACTTTCCTGTCCTTAAAACATTTATCATTTCTTGAGGATCGATAGAAAAGGTCAGTGCACCAAAGGCTGCCGAAGTGCAAATATGTCCATCGACACCTACGATTATCTTATTTATTAAACGATCTCCAAAATTCTCAGCTACTACCTGATGAAGTACACCCTCCCCATGGGCGTATAATTTTATATCGTTCTTTTCACAGAATTCCTTTATTTCAATAAATTCATCTCTTGCTTCACTACTAGGAGCGGGCAGGAAATGATCAATCGTTACATGTAGTCTATCTCCATAGGGGAGTTTCCTTTTGTCTCCTACTAATCTAGCTTCATTAATAATCTTAGTCATGGACCCATCATGAGCGAAAGCTAAGTCTACCTTAATATGTATTTTTTGATTATATTCCACATTGTTTACATATGCTGATTTCTCTAATAGTCTGTAAATTACGTTCAATGTAATCTCTCCCTTTGAAGCTAAATTATAAAGGGGGTGAATCCACCCCCATAAACCAATTCTAAATAATTCCAACTACCCAAAGTACCCATGTAGTTGCAAATGATACAAGTCCTCCTACAAATGTAGATCCACCATATGAGAGCAATGCATTTTTTAGATTCATCCCTGAAAGGGACGTTACCACCCAGAAATAACTGCTATTTACATATTTAATAATTACTGAACCTGACGCTCCCGCTAGCATAGCTGCTTCTGGAGATAATCCTAATTGTGGAAGCATTGGTGCTATTAATGAAGCCGCAGTTATAACACCAACTGTTGTAGATCCTGTTATCATATTTCCAATAACACCAATAATAAATGGTAGTAATATTGGAGACATTCCTGTTGCTGTAACCCAGAGTGCTATTGAATCAACTGCAGGTGTTCCTTTTAGGATTTGACTTAATGATCCTCCTAAACCTGTTACAACTAAAATCATGGCCGATGTTCTTAAACCATCTTCAACCCATTTGTTCTTAGCCCCTTCCTTTTGATTTTTATCTGTAATATTCATATATGATAATAGTACTCCTATTGCTAATGCAACAACAGGCCAACCAAGGAATCCAAATATTGTCTGTAAAACGTGTTCCTTTGGAAGTACCAATGCAAAAACACTCTGCAATGCTATCAACGTCACAGGTACTAAGATTGGTGCATAGGATCGCAGTGCAGATGGCAACTCAATTCCAGTTTCAGAAGTTGCTGCTGTTTCATCATCCAGGAATGTACCTCCAATAAATTCAACTGATGGAGGAGAATCAATTCTTGGCCCAACAACATATTGTCCCCAAGCCCAAGAAGCTAAGGATCCTACGAAACACACAACACTACCCCAAATAATAACCTTACCCACATCTGCTCCAACGAGGGCTGCTGCTGCTAAAGGTCCTGGTGTAGGTGGAACAATCGCATGAGTTAACTGTAAAGCACCAACTAAACCTGGAGCCATTGTCGCCATTGAAACACCCATTACTGCTGCTGCTGAATGTACCAATGGATTTAAGATAACGTATGCAATGTCCGAGAAAACTGCAATACCAAGGATAAATCCTGATAAAGTTAATGCTAATGGCATTCTTTTCTTACCAACTGCCTTAACCATTGTCTTCGTAATGGTTTGTATTGCTCCTGTATGCTTTAATGCTTCTGCCATAATTGATCCAAGAACAATTACCACTGCAATACTCTGTAAGGTCTTTCCAAAACCGGTTTCGAACGCTTTTATAAATTCATTCATACTTACACCTGGTATCAGTGCAAAACCAAGCATTGGCAATAGCATTGCGAAGAAAACGTGCCACTTGTATTTAGCGATAAAAAGCAATAAGAAAAAGATTATTGCTAGAAAACCTAGTAGTGTCAATGGAACACTGTTAAGTATCATTTAAAAATCCCCCTTAGTGTTTTTTTAAGATTATTACAAAGCGAATTCGAACCCTTGCCTCCTTTCTAAATAATCCTATCCCTTACTTATATTAAATATTTCAACAATCTTTGATCAGAAATGTTGAATATTTGTGAACATATTTTTCTATGATAATACAAACAATTTATATTGGCTTTTAATCTCTATCCTTCTCCCTTAGGTCTTATATTTGTTTTCATTCAATCCACAATCATTGGAAAACGTTTTCCTTTTCTGTGTAAATTGTCCATATTTAGTATTGTTTTATATGATAATTCCATTTTTCCTATGCACCAGAACTACGTTGGATTTGTTTTTTATATTTCAGGACAACACCATGCTATGAACGCAATTCTTATGCCAGCTTTTCAAACCACCGAATATCTGTCTTTTTTCTTTATCTTGATTTTGCTTTTAGGGTTAAGCCCCCCACCTCTAAGCCTTAGCATAGGTGGGCTTTTTATCAGATGGAGTAGGCTCTCCATCTGATTCCCCGATGTTTCAGCTTGCTGAAACGAGTTCACTCTTTAAAAAAAATGTTACAAAATCGTTTCAATTCGTTGCGTATTCGTTGCAAACCATTGAAACATTGTAACATTTTTATCCCTTTTGACTTTCTATAATTAATTCTTTATCCTATATTTTTTCATTTTTCTCCATAGTGTTGTCCTTGACACACCTAATTGCTGTGCTGTTTTCGTTATATTCCAATCACAGAAGTGCAGCGTTTTTTGGATTCTTTGACTCTCACTACTATTTCCAACTGTGTCATATTTTATTTCATACTTATACTTATCCTCTTCATTTAATTCGGTTGTTGCTACGGAAAGAACGTTAATATCTTTTAAGGTTATATTAATTTTTTTAGCCATAATGACCAATCTCTCTGTAAAGTTTCTCAGTTCTCTCACGTTGCCAGGCCAATAATATTCACAAAGATAGGAAACTGCATCTGCTTCAAGCTTTAACATTGGTTTCTCTAATCGACTACTAAAGCTTGCTATAAAATGCTCAAGGTAATAGGGTATATCTTTCTGTCTGCGCCTTAAAGGTATCATGCTTAGTTCTAGAATATTCAAACGAAAATAAAGATCTTCTCTAAACTCTCCTTGCTTTATTAATTTCTTTAGATTTTTATTGGAAGCTACAATGATTCGTATATCAATAGGAATCAGTTTATTATCTCCAATTTTCATTACTTGTTTTTCTTGTATGACCCTCAATAATCTACCTTGGAGAGATGGATGCATTTCAGATATTTCGTCTAAAAAGAGTGTTCCTCCATGGGCTATTTCGAATAATCCTCTCTTACCTTTACTATCAGCCCCAGTGAATGCCCCTGGTGCATAACCAAAAAGCTCCGATTCTAGCAAACTCTCTGGAAGTGCCGCACAATTAACTGCAACAAAAGGCTTGTCCCTTCTATCACTTTCATTATGTATGCTTTGCGCCATTATCTCTTTTCCAGTACCCGTCTCTCCTTGGATAAGTACTGTGGCGTTCACCTTAGCGTACTCTTTAGCGATACGTATCACTTCTTGAATTTCTTCGCTATACCCTAGGACGTCCTTGAAATTGTATCGCGCGTAATGCCCAGAGGTAACAATCTCGCGCCTGATTTTTTCTTCTATTTCTTGAATACGTCCAATATCTTGCAATATAATCAAGGCCCCTAGTATATCTCCACTTACTAAAACAGGTATTCGATTGCAAATAATTTTCCTGCCATTAATTGTTTCAATACTTTCTGATTCATAAATTTCCTGTTTCAACAATCCATCGATCCTTAGTTGAGGAATAATCTTTCGAATTGGTTGTTCTAGTGCTGTATTACATTTTATATTTAGCAATTTTTCCGCAGCAGGATTAAAAATATTAATAGTTTCTTTTCTATCAACTGATATGATTCCATCATGGGCATATTCGATTACAGCCTTAAATTTCTCACTCCTTTCTTTTTCATTTCGCATAGCTACTGCCATGCGTTTTGCCTCTTCTATGGCACCAATAAACACTTCTTTTCCAGTTTTAATTACAATTGGTTGTATGTTGTATTGAGATGCATATTGCGTAATAATGCCACCACCAACTACTAAACTAATCCCTCTTTTTTGTATCTGTTGCATTTTTTCTTCAACTTCCTTTTCATTTTTCACCAGATACTTTTCTAACCTTTCTCCAACAATTTCCTCATAGCTCTCTACCGCAGGTAAAATATTATGAAAAGCCAATATCGCTGCTGATTTTCCAAATGTATTCACTTCGCGCATTGCCTTCAGTATGTCCATTGGAGTAATTGGGAGAGCCACTGTAGGGATTTTTAGCCCTGATTTTTTTAGCAAAATTTCCGTTCCTCCACGGGCTATTATTACTTCATATCCTTGGTTTTCTAAATTCTTAGCTAATTGAACCCCTTTTCCCATCGAGCCTTCTAATATAGTGATATTTTCCTGCAATTCTCTAGCTGCTGTTTTTGCAATTTCTAATAAGTCACCAGGTACTATAATTGCAATTTTTATCATAGTATCCTCCTATTGATTTAATTTGGAATATCAATTTTTCGCTAAATGTATTTTCTTATATATCTGTTCTATACTTATTTCCCATACACAGATTGTCTTTTCTTTATATTATACATAAAATCAAAAACGACTTCATAAATTTATTTTTACTTTAAAGTCAAAAAAAAAGATGAATTTTAATCCATCTTTCTTTGATTTTAAAGTTGCTTTCTCCTTAGGCTAATTAGTAGTATACAAGCAAATACTTTTACAACAAAAACGCGGGACTTTTTTAGACTTCTATATATATTTTGTAGCTTTTATAACATGTTTTAAAAGTATGGATGTGGTGACCGATCCTACTCCTCCAGGTACAGGAGTAATACTTCCAGCTATATCAAATACTTCATCATAGTTTACATCACCGCACATCTTACCGCTTTCATCCACATTAATACCTACATCAACTACCACTGCTCCAGGTTTAACAAAATCCTTACCCACAAATTTAGCTTTACCTATGGCAGCCACAACAATATCAGCTCCAGCCACAACTTCATTTAGACTTTTAGTCCTGGAGTGACATATAGTAACCGTAGCATTTTCTTTTAATAGCATCATGCTCAAGGGTTTTCCTACAACCATACTTCTGCCTAATACCACTGTATTTACTCCACTCAGAGGAACCTCGTAGTACTTCAAGATCTCCATAACAGCTGCAGGAGTGCAGGGTAAAAAGCCATCCAAAGAACCCTCAAAAATCTTAACCATATTATCAGGATTCATACAGTCAATATCCTTAACAGGATTTATCATATACTTTATTTTTTCCTCATCAAGCTGTTTTGGAAGGGGACGAAAGATTAGAATTCCATGGATTTTTGGATCATTATTCATTTCCTCTAAAGTCTCTGTAAATTTCTCCATGTTGACATCTAAAGGCAATTCATACACTTTACTTTCCACATCAACTGAAGCACAATTTTTAATAATACCTCTTTCATAGGCAATATCATCCTGTCTACTACCCACCCTAAGTATACCAATAGTAGGCACCATCCCTTTTTGTCTTAAGTCTGCACTTTCCTCCTTTGTTTTTCCCTTAATACCAGCTGCAACCGCTTTGCCACTTAAAATCATCGCCATTTTTTATCCTCCTGACTTATAGTTAGTAATGGAATTTATTAAGTAAATGAAACCTAGATTTTTTTAACTGTTATTCCAATTTTGGGATGTGTATTGTTCTTTGATTATATCATGCGTTGTTTTTTTGTAACCATAGTTTTTCTATTTTAATCACTTTACAACATCTTCAGTATACGGCCAATCTATTATTCCACCAGCGTTATATACCCTGGTATACCCTAACTTTGACAAAATTCCTACTGCAGTTTTACTTCTATTTCCACTCCTACAGTAAACATAAATTTCTTGTTTTTTATCCGGAATTATTATCTCGGCCTCCTTCTGAAGATTGTCTAAAGGAATCAAAAGACTCCCTTTAATATGGCTCTCCTTGTATTCTCCTATAGTTCTTACATCTAAGAGAGTGCTCTTTTCATTTTGAGATAACCTTTTTTTGACTTCCGCCGTTGTAATACGATCAAAGGATTCTTTTTTATTTGCATAAAAAAACACAGCTAATCCTAATACTATAATAAGAATAATCCCTTTGTTCATTTTATCCTCCGTTTTTTATTATTCGCCACAAATATAATAATAATAAAAGTTGAAAATCTACTTTTATTATCCCATAACTTGTGTTATATTCCTATTATACCCTTGAAAGGCGAATAAATCCATGGGGGTTAAACCAATGTTTTATTTCAATATATGGAATACTGACATTAATTTAAAAAAGTATCCTTATTATGCCTTAAAGATTATTATATATTAATCAGCTCAAAGCCAATATATTTCATTACGTTTTGTGCCTTGAGTGAAGCGAAAGGAATGGGAATAATCATGAAAATTATAGTTACGCAAGAGGCTCAAACCGAGCTGATTCAGCAACTAAAGGAGTATGATATGACCGATAAGGGCCTAAGACTTTATGTTGCAGGCCATGGATGAGCAGGTCCATCATTTGGTATGGCTCTGGATGAGCCAAAAGATGAAGATCATGTGGAAGACTTTGGAGATTTCCGTGTTCTTGTGGAAAAAGATCTAGCTGATAGTTTCCCTGAAATCAAGATGGACTTTGTTGATACCCCACAGGGTAAAGGTTTCTCAGTTTCAACAGGTGACAGCGGTGGTTGTGGAAGCGGCTGCAGCGGCTGTTAAGTAGGATTTAGAACACTAAAAAGCAACAAATTTCTGATTTATAGAAAATTTGTTGCTTTTATTGTTGCGAATTTAATCCTTTTAGCTGAGTTGTATCAAATATCCATTCCCATATAGATGATTATGGTCATAAACTTTGATCATTGATATCTTCGTCCAGTAGCTCAAGTGAATTCTGCATTCTACCTTTGGCGCCATATCCAATTATCGGAGTATCATAATCATAAACAAGGAGATATTCTTGGTTCCTTGGGGCACATATAACATGACCATCTGGATCGATCACTGCCGTTGGCGCTGTTTGATATTGGGATATACTATTTACTGATATTACGGTCATAACATTCTCCACAGCTCTTGTTATAAGATGAGATTTAATTATGTCATACCTTTCTATCGAGTCTTGCTCTGAAACATCACAAAAACTAACAAAGCATAGCTCCACATTTGACTTAAATAACTCTCTAAAGTACTCTGGGAATCGGACTTCATAGCAAATTCTAAAACCTATGCGAATATCATCAATTTGATATATACCTAATACCTCTCCCTTTGCAAAATTATCTAAATCCCAACCCCATAATGCTCTCTTGTCATAATTCTCTATAAGTTCTCCTTTGGGGTCAATTAACTGGACCGAGTTATAATACTGGGAACTTTGTTTTCTAATAGTTCCTAGAGCAATATCCATGTCATTTTTTTTAGCAAGTAGTTTAATTTTCTGTAAATACAAATTAAGAATTTCAAAATTAATTTTTTAATAGTAGGTGTTTCCACAGGTGGGTATCCTCAAGTTGCACATTCTTGAAAAACAAGAAGTCTAACTTTATTTTGATATGCAATAGTGATAGCCCTTTTTATTGCTTCGTAATTGTCATAATATTGTCACTACCTCGAAACTGAAAAGCTCCAACTTTCATCAATTGTACCCCTTCTTATTATATAAAGATGCGACATTATGAAGGGTTACAAACCCTTCACTACATTTTATGCTTGCTGTAGTCGTAGTGAAGGGTCTGTGACCCTTCATTGTTTATTAATATCCTAACGCTATGAAGGGTTACAAACCCTTC
>JUEG02000111.1_pt1 | contig 22446 bp, 17 predicted proteins | sample 432341 | NCBI WGS metagenome assembly JUEG02 (sample SAMN02953476, study PRJNA257561) | rock porewater metagenome | biome: terrestrial; feature: Opalinus Clay rock; material: porewater; isolation source: Opalinus Clay rock BIC-A1 borehole | place: Switzerland: Mt Terri URL, St-Ursanne ... | reverse complement strand
TTGACGCTCTCGCAGGTGCTCCACTTGCAGCTCAAACGAAGTCTCCTATCGTTCTCACAGACGGAATGAGTGTTCCTAATGTAGCTGCTTTCACATTCGGCAAATCTACTACTAGCACAGTAGTTACTGCTCTCGGTGGTACAGCTGTAGTTCCTGAAGCAGTACGCATGGGCGTTGCTACAGGTAATGTTAATGCTCCAGTTGGCGATTTGGCGATTGTTGGAGTAAGTGCACTTACCGATGACGGACGTGTACTAGAGGTTGCATTCAACAAAGCATATACAGGATCAGTAGACAAATCAGAGGTTAAAGTCTTCAACACTTCTAATCTTGCGCGTGTAGGTGTAGAAAGTGTTACTCTTTCCACAAATGGTACAACGCTTGAAGTTACTCTATATGATACTGAGCTTAAAGATGAGATTGTCCGTTTAACACAATATACAATTACAGTTGGAAGCGTAACAGCAAACTTCACGCGTCCTGGCTATGTTGATAAAAAGAATGGTGCTGTAGTAACCAGTGTAGACACTGATAAGAGAACAATTTATGTTGATCATAACCTCGCAGTGCCTAAGACTCTAAAAGTACCTGCTGGAATGGCATTTGACTTTGAAGGCGTAATTGGACAAGAAGTCAAGGTGTGGTTCGATGGTGATGCTAAAGTTCTTAACTTTGCTCTAGAGGGAAATACAGTATTATCTGATGCGGTTGAAGTTACTGCTCTTACAGCTACTACTGGTGAAGTGGAATTAAACAAAGCAGACAAAAAATATGATCTTGCTAGTACTGTCAAAGTGTACTTGGACGGAGCATTACAAGGATCTCTTGCATCTTTAACACTTGGTGATACGTTTGACTATGCTAAGCTAGTGCTCAATAATGATGGTGATGTTGCTTTCATCAATGGTTACAAGTGGAATGATAGTGTAATTGTTGAAAGCGAAGAAGATGGAATTCTTTACGGTTATGACGAAGATCTGGATACAGAAGATTATGTAATCGTAAAAGACGGTAAGCAAATCACTGCTGCTGACATCAAAAAAGGCGACATCGCTTTCTACAGTACAACTGCTGCCAATTCACTAGGTGAAACTGGTTATATCGAAGTTTATAACAGAACTGTAACCGGAGATATCACTGCTTTCTATGATACTTCATTCAAAGTAGATGGAACAATCCGTAACTACGGTTCTGCACAGTCTCTTGATTCAGATGGTGATATCCAAGCCTTTGGGTATGATCAAGCTGAAGAAATGACTGGCACAGTAACTGTATACCTCAATCGCGCAGGAGATGTAGTATTTGTTTCAGGTGATGCCCAAGCAGTAGTAACTAATTCGACACCTTCAATCTTGACAGAAGATCTTGTCACTTACTCTAGTGTAAAAGGTACTTCAATGTTCACACTTGAATATTTGACTTCTGCAGGCGATGAAGAATCTACAGAAATCACACTAAACGACTTAGAATCTATTACAATTGATGGTACAAAATATAAAATCGACTCGGACGGTGCTGTTACAGCTGGTAAGTATGACATTGGATTTAACAATAATGAAGTTGCTCCGCTCACAGACGCTGCTGCAACTGCTATTGTGTTAAAACCTACTCAATTTGCTGGAGACCAAGCAGTTGGTACTGCTGGAGTAGTAAGTATTGCTATTAAAGCAGCAGCTCCTGCTGGACCGATTGCTTCAGCACTTGACAATGAGGCAGTTAAAGTCGAAAAGAATGATAACGGCAAAGTTATTGGTTTAGAATTCTTTACTTCAGCGCTTCTCTCTGCACAGTTAGATTCTGGTGATAGCTATGCTAAAATTGCTGGTGCAAGCAAAAAGATCACTAAGGATACACTTGTGTATGACATCAGCGACTCTGATCCAGCAGACATTGTGATTCAGAAGTTCTCAGATGTGAAGTTTGATATTAGTACAAGTGCAAACACATTTGTATACTATGACGGAAATGATGTTACGTATGTCGTGTTTGATACTTCAACTGCTAACGATACAACAGACATTTCTGCAGTAGTTACAAAAGCACTCTACGATAGTGGAGATCTTGTCTACATTAAAGCTTATGTTAATGGTGTAGAGAAGGAATATACTGCTGATAGCCTTTCCGGCGTTGCCTTAGTAAAAGGTGATGTTATCGTTATCGAACTTGATGATGTCCAAAATCTAGTAACTGGTGTGCGTGCGGCTGACGCAACCTTTGAAACAAATGGTTTAACAGTAACAGGCATTGATCTTTCTGCGAAGAAAGTAGTTACCACTGGTGCTGTAGAATTCAAATTAACAAGTGATTGCCAAGTAATTGATGTTACCGGAACCACTTATAAAGTTAAAGCTTTAAGGGATCTGGAAGCATACAAAACTAATGGACGCACAATCACAGTTGTTCGTGACGCAGCGAACTCAGGTTATATTAAAACTATTGTTATGCAATAAGTCCAGGAATGAAGTGGCCTAGAGTATCCTTCGCATGGGCATAACCTTCACACAGTGAAACTATCCTATTAATCCAATAAAAGGGTCTTTCGTCTTTGATTAGGCGAAAGGCTCTTTTGGCTCTTCCCAATGCAGTGCTCGAGGGCTAGGCCTTCCTCTGGTCGGCCTAGCCCTCGGTGCTCGGGAAAAGTCTCCCATTCGGTCAACTTTTCCAAAGGGGTCTGACCCCACAAAGGTTCGACAAACTTTGCACTCAAGGGAGGAAGTAGTCTAACGGTTGCTTTCCCCAGTGTCAGACCCATCAGAAAAGAGCTCGAATCGGAAAAGGCCTCCGAAGTGCTGTGAGCTGCTCGGGAAAAGTCTCCCATTCGGTCAACTTTCCCAAAGGGGGCTGACCTCACAAAGGTTCGACAAGAGCTGCAGAGAGTCTTTCGCCTATAAATTGGCTAAAGGCTTTTTTGGCGTTTAAGAGGAAGGAAAATGGGAAATCATGGCGAATAATTAAATAAGTATTGAGGCTGGGGAGAGTGATATATGGCACGAAAGGCAAGGGTTTGGTGGCCGGGAGCAACATATCATGTTATGTGCCGGGGAAACCATCAACACGAGATATACCGAGATGATGAGGATAGAGAAGTATACTTGAGCGTTCTCAGACAGGTGCAGATTACACAGCCCTATATCCTTCATACTTATTGCTTGATGACGAATCATGTGCACCTTCAGATTGAGACAAAAGATTCTGCGCTTAGTACAATTATGAAACTGATTAATATGAAGTATGCTATATATTTCTACAAAAAATATCATTTCGTCGGTCAATTGCTTCAAGGGCGCTATAGATCAGAAATTATTGATAATGATGGATACTTTTTAGCGACTAATCGCTATATTCATCTTAACCCAGTTAAAGCGGGTATGGTCGAACACCTATTGGAGTTCCCATGGAGCAGCTGCCAGACCTATTTTGAGGAACTACTTAATCCTATTGTAGAGAAGAAAAAAGTTCTAGGGTACTTTGGCGAACCTAAAATTCAAAGGTATCAAGCTTTCTTAGAAAAAGGAATATGCCAAACGGTCGAAGGAGCAGGAACATTGCCAGAACGGCTTATGTTAGATGTTGACTTGGAGTGCGAAGAATGAATTGAAGGGGATAAATAATGGCCACTGTTGTAAACTCATTCGCGATAGATGGGGGTCTCTCAGGGGGCTGACCCCACAAAGGTTCCTGGAGAGAGAGAGATTAGAGAGTACGGGTCTATACTCTCCTCCTCTGACGAAGAAGAGAGGCTAAATGTTGCATCGATGCACCATTTGAACTACACCCAAGGGCTCATCCTTTTTGGAGAAAAAGTCATTGATAAGTCTAACGGCTACTTTCCCCCAGTTTCAGACCCATCACAAAGGGAAATAATCTGACAATCCAACAAGAGAGTTTTCGCTTATGAGCTGGCGAGGCTCTCTTGTTGTTTCATAAGCCGCGTAACTGCTCGAATCGGAAAAGGCCTCGGAAGTTCGTCTTCGGTGGTCCTAATTTCTATAGCATAGACTAAGAAAGGATTGAAACTTATGGAATAAATTGGTATACTGAATTGAAATACATATAAATGGAGGGAGCGAAGAGCTTGCGAGTTATATATTCCAGAGTTGCAGTCAAGGCGATCAATAGTTTTGATAAATCTATAAAGCAGAGAATTAAAACAGGAATAGAAGGGCTGCTTGAAGTACCACCAAAGGGTGATATTAAGCAGATGCAGGGTATAAATCCTCCTGTTTTTCGTTTACGAATAGAGTATCGGATATTATATGAGTATGCTAATCTTAATGACGAAGAAATTTTGATGATTAAGGATATCGGATCACGAGGGGACATTTACAAGTAAGGGAGATGATAATATGTCCGCAGTTTCAAAGCAAATTATTGATATGATTGATATGCTTCCCGAGTCGGAACAGGAGTTGGCATTCGAAATGATTAAAAGAATAGTCCTTGCATGGGACAGTGATTTCACAAAGCTGACGCCTCTGGAAAGAGAGAGATTAACCCAATCCGAAAAGGAAATAGCCAACGATGAAACCGATAGCCATTCAGACATTGACTGGAATTAAACTTCATTCGAACAACTTTTCCAAAGGGGTCTGACCCCACAAGGGTTCGACAAAATTTTCAATAAAGGGGAAACTTTACATTATGGGCGGTATCTGTTAAACTCACCTCATCCATAGATATGGAAAATAGGGGGAATCAGACATTGTCTAAGCATAAATTATTAACCATGATAGGTGTTATATCTATACTTCTTTTGGTTACAGGATGCTCGAATTCCAAATCAAATGAGGAGAAGAATACACCTAATACAGGAACAGAATCTAAAGAAGTCAATCCTCAACCCACTCCTGAATTAAAGAGTGACACTGATCTAGTAAAACAGTTGGAAGCAGAAAAGGGAATTGAAAAGGTTATGGTTCAAGTCGTGGAAGGAGAAAAACCTTCGGTAAATGTAGATATTGAAATTAATAGTGAGCAGGAACTGTCCGCAGATCAAGTTGTCGAGAAATATAGTAAAGTTATAAAGGAGAAATACCCAAACCGACCGATTGATGTCATTATTGCTAAAGACGGAAAACTGTTAAAGCAGGTTACATTGCCATAAGTGACAGTAGTGAGGAAGCCTCACAATGGTAAACGTTGCGCATATGAGAGTCTTTCGTCACGATTGACGAAGGGCTCTTTCCGCGTTTTCCTCAAATTTCATTTGACATCAGAATTAGGTAAAACTACAATAAGCACATAGGTATGTTAATTTTAGGGCAACCATTTATGTTTGAGGTCTAAAAACGGGAGGAGAAATTTAATACATGAAAAAAACTAAAAAAGCTTTAGCTTCATTAGCTATTGTAGGTATGGCCCTCACGATTGTTCCTTTTAACGCATTTGCATCAGGTACAGTCCCAACTCGCTTAGCGGGGACAACTGCTGAACAAACCGCAGTCAAAATTGCAGATCAAACCGGCTGGACTGGAACCGCAATTCTTGCTTCCTCAGCGTCTTATGGTATGGTCGATGCCTTAACTGCGGGTCCGCTCGCTTCCTACTTGAAAGCACCGATCCTGCTGACTGGGGCTGGAAATGTCCTTGACCCTGCGACCAAAGCTGAACTTATTAAACTGGCTGTAACGAAGGTATATGTAACCAGTGGAACTGCTGTGATCAACCAAGCAGTCCTCGATGAATTAGAAGCTATGAATATTACGGTGACCCCTCTCGGTGGATTTGACCGCGCTGCTACATCAGTGAACATTGCTTCAAAAATGTCTGGGGTAACGAAAGTGGCTGTTGCCAACGGCTTGCAAGATGCACTTTCCATCGCGGCAATCGCCTCGGCTGCAAATCAACCAATCCTCTTAACTGATAAAGATGCCCTCCCTGATAGCGTAGCAACCTTCTTGGCTGCTAATCCTAGCATTACAGCAAGTGATGTTATTGGTGGAACAGGGATCATTAGCGATACCGTAATGGCAAAGCTGCCTAGCGCAACGCGTCATGCTGGCTACACGGCTTATGACACTAATAGGCAAATCATTCAGGATTTTAGCGCCTCCCTGACGTATGAGAATGTCTACTTGGCTAATGGCGTAACGGGTATTGATGCTCTCGCTGGTGCACCGCTGGCAGCTCAGACTAAGTCGGCGATTGTTCTCACGGATGGTACAGGTCTTGCTGCAGCGACTTTTGTGAAAAGTGAACTCACTGCTAATAGTGTCGTGACCGCTTTGGGTGGTACAGCAGTAGTTCCTGCGGATGTGCTTGCAGCAATTTCTTATAAGGCACCTGTAGTATTAGAGGTTACATCAGTAGGAGGCATGAGCGCGACTGGTGTTGACGTGGTTTTGCCCACCGTTACGGAAGCTAAAGAAGGATTCACAATTGAAGTCAAGCAACCAGACGGTATAGTTGTACCTGTCAAACCCATTAACTTAGAAGTTGGAGACGCGGCTGTTTCTTTTGAATTCGTGACTCAACTAACTAGCGTAACGGTTGGGAATTGGACGGTTGGCGGAGTAGTCTTTGATACAGGCGCGCAAGCAGAAGTACAAGTGGTTACGAAAAGTATAAACTTCGACGAAATCGAAAATATTGTTATGGAAAACAATATTCAAGTTAGTATTAACGAGAACATGAGGCTGAGTAGTCATATTGGTTTCTCAAAAATGAAGTCAACGATCAAGGACATGGAAGATAGACTTGAAGATATTGATGACGAAAGGGATGCTTTGAGAGCAGCAGGCGACACGACAGGCGCTATTATTGCACTTGGTGCTGAAAAACGAGCGTTGCTTGAAAGTATTAAAGAATTAGAGAGAGGTGTCGTTGATCAACCTACCTATGAAGCCATAACTGATCTTCAAGCTTTCTTGAGTGATAATACTCAGATACGCATAGCAGAAAGTATCTATATTGCAAGTAATCAGCTTAAATTGACTTCCGCAGACATCTTGCTGTCAATAAAGTCACTTGAAAAACAATTGGCCGCTATGCAATTGCAAGAGAGTCTGGGCACGACAACCCTCAATTCTATGAATGAACTTAAAACTAAGATAGTTGATCTGCAGACTAAACTCAACACTACTAAACTCCAGCAGGGACTTTTTGATCGACAAATGAAAAACGTGCTCAACGATCAGGAGAATACCTTGGTATTTGGTGACATACCCATTGATCAAGAATTCATTATGGAAGATGAAGCCGTCGATTTGGAGAAGGCACAGGGGAATAGTTACACTATCAAATTGCAGGAACTACAGATCGTAAGCTCACAATTAGCTCTAGACCGGGCTAAGAAGGATAACGGACTCTCCTCGAATCAGTATAAAGCAGCAAGTTTGGAGTTAACGAATGCAACCCTAAAGCTTGATCAGCTAAAAGTCACCTTGCGATCAGATTATAATTCATTACTTGACGATATCGCCAAAAAGCAAAGTGATCTCCGGCTTGCAGAACAGACGCTGGAAGATAAGAATGTGGCGCTTTCTGAGGCCCAAGTTAGGTTGAACCTGGGCCTGATTTCACAGTTGGAAATGGATAGTGCTACTACGAACTATCAGGTCCAAGATAATGCTGTTAAAACAAAGCAAATCGAGTTGTTTAGTGCACAATACGCTTATAATTGGTTTCTAGAAGGAATGCCTTTGTCAGCATAAATTTCAAAGGTTCATAACCATGAATTTGCTTGACTTTCACAGAATTTAGTGCTAATTTTATTTTGTAAGTCAGTAGACCCTTTTGAACCATTGACTTGCGCAATGAGGATCTCCGGACGCGGAGATCCTTCTCATATGCCCACCTACATCTATAAGGGAAATCCTCCGTTGTATAATAAGGGAGCCTCTCGACTTCAGTGAAGACGAGAGGCTCTATTTCGAGTAAATATATTCTTATAAACTAAAATCCTTATGATCTAAATTTTTATAATAAGCTCGAACAGGGCTATAATCAGGTGTATAGTTTTCAATATAATCAAAGGGTTCGTTGTATTTCAAATACAGCGTGGTTAAGCTGGTGAAGGTTTTCAGTGGGGTGAAATCCACAATATAATTATCGGATAGGTCAAGGTACGTAAGAGATGTTAAACTTTTTAATGTTGTGATAGATTTAAGTTCCGTATTATTTAACTTCAAGGTTCTTATATTCGTGAGTTTTGACAGGGCGGTAATGTTCGTTAGGCTATTATTTCCGAGATCAAGAGTTTTTAAGTTAGTTAAATACTCCAACCCGGTTAAATCGTAGATGTCCGAATTTCTGGCAGATAACGTAGTAATCTTAATGACATCACTTCGATATATTGTTGCATAACGACTTTTTCCTAGCTTAAGTCTAATAACCTCTCTTAACTCTTCATCAGGGAAATCGATTTTTGCATCTTCCGAAACTTTAAGGGTTAAGGTTGCCGCTTGGGTCAAGCCCTCAACCTTACCTTTGAAGGTGTAGGTGCCAGCCTTATTGATCGGAACGATCGTACTGCTCCATGTAACTGGGTAACTACTGTTTGAGGTACCATCGCTCATGGTTGCGGTCACTGTATCGGGTAGGCTATAGGAACCACCCAGAATAATTTCGGCAGAAATAGGGTTTATTTTCGAGACGATGGCATCGATTGTCAGGTTTAAGTAAACATGGTCGCTATACCCTTTTATCTGGCCTTCAAATTTATACGTCCCTGCGTGGAGGGTATTTACCGAGGAAAGAGTCCAGGTCACCGGGACTTCCACCTCCAAGCCGTCCGATTTCGTCACGGTGACGGTCTTCGGGGGATCGTATTTTTGCTTTTCTTTAACGCTGTCATTAATATTTTTAACCGACTTAATCTGAGCAGGTAGTTCCCGGAGCGTCGTCTCCGTCACAGCACTGATGACACTGGTTCCCCCTAAAATGTTGAATTCAGAAATAAGGTTGGAACGAATGTATGACTGGGTTGAGTAGGGAATCGTATCCCTTTTTAGTAGGATTAGAGCATTATTTCCTTTTTGAGCTAAGGCAGAGGCGGCCAGCGCATCAGGGAAAAACTCACCCGTTGCTAAATATACTGTGTCTAGATTAAGATCACTGGCAAATCGTTTGATAAGGTTGATATTCCTCTCGTAAGGGTCAAATCCGGTAATAACTTCGTAGTTAGGGAATTGATTGATAACATTATCACTAATTTCGCTATAGCCATTCACGATGTAAGTGTTGGGAATTTCACTCTTACTTAAGAAGGTCTTTTGTTCAGGAGTAACTTCATCCCGTGGTACTAGAATGATTGGCATTGCTTTGGTGGCTGCTATAGGAGCTATGGACAAAGCATCCGGAAAATCTAACCCAGTTGTAACAAATACCCCCTTGCTTATACCGACGTCTTGGGCAACTTTTAGAGAAGTTTCATAACAATCTTGACCGGCCAGTCGGACAGACGTAATACTCAGCGAGGAAAGTTGAGTTTCCACAGTCTTAGAAACAACAGCAGAGCCACCGACTATGATAACTTTTTTAACTTTAAGGCGTGTCAGTTCTTGAGCAGTATCTTCATTCAGATTATGAGTGCCTGTCAACAGAATGGGAGCATCGTACTTATGGGCTAAGGGTCCAGCACTTAAGGCATCTGGAAAGTTTTCTCCGTAAGCCAGAATTGCGACGCCCGCGCCATCCGGCCAGCCACTCTGACTAATGGCGACTGCCGTTTGATATCGGTCATAGCCCGCAATTCGGTTCATAGAAGTAGACGCACTAGCGATAGGTGCGATGGCTAGGATCAGTAGGTTAATAAGGAAAAAACTAAGAAAAAAGCATTTTCTTGAAACTGTCAATTTAAACTCCCCCTTTACTGTTTATTTCTCGAAATATGGACTTAATTCCTGCTTTAAGTTTAAAATAGCCTCTTGGAGACTAAAGGATAAAGTCAGTAAGGTGTCGAACATAATCCAAGATAGAATTGTGACTTTGGAGAGGAAGATAAAGTATGAAAATTAGAATTTTTCCTAAGCGAGCAAAAAGTTATGTATTCGTAAATTTTATGCTCGTTATATTATTGATACTGAGTAATTCCCTGACGGTAAAAGCAGCTGATAGCGTGTTGTCAGAAATCCGTGCACTACTTCAAACCCAATATGTGAATCCGGTGTCATCAGCGGTCTTAAAAGCCCCAACCGTTGAGGAGATGCTGAAAAGGCTCGGGGATCCGCACACGACCTATTTCTCGGCTGAGCAATACCAGGACTTTATAGGAAGCATTGATATGAGCTTTGCAGGAATTGGAATTTATATTGATTTGGTTCCAGAGGGTGTAGAGGTGTTATCCGTTATGTCCGGTTCACCAGCTGAGGAGGTCGGGATAATACCGGGAAATGTGATTATCCGTGCTGATGGGCGATCATTGGCTGGACTTTCATCGGAGGAAGCGATGAGCGTACTTCGTGGCCCAGAGGGTAGTACCGTCGAGATCAGTGTGAAGCAGGGGGAGGAAATTAGGGATATAACGGTTGTACGCAGAGTAATTACTACGCCTACTGTGACAGGAGAAGTATTAGGTGGACATATAGGATATGTCGATCTGAATTCCTTTGGAAGTGATACCTCGGAAGAATTCGAGAGTGTAGTGAATCAATTAAGGGGCGAAAATATCGATGGCTGGATTGTGGACTTAAGAGATAATGGAGGAGGATACCTGAGCTCGGCGATTGATATAGCAGGATATTTTATAGGCTCCGATGTGTTAGTGCAGATTAAAGATCGAACCGGTGAATTTCGTTCGTATGAGGCATCGACTCCTAGTTTTACCCTCGATAAACCTATTATTTGCCTTACCAATGAAAATAGCGCGAGTGCCTCAGAATTGCTAGCCGCAGCGGTCAGGGATTATCAAAAGGCGTCCTTGGTAGGGGCAACTACCTATGGGAAAGGGACGGTTCAGAGTTTGTTTCCGCTTAAAAATGGTGGGGTCCTTAAAATGACGGTTAGTGAATTTTTTTCACCACTTAAGCAGGCGATTAACAAAGTAGGGGTTAGCCCCGATGTGGAGATTCAGCAGGCAGACTCCCTGAAAGCAGCGGAACTGATGTTATCAAATGACGCTGCTGCACTTGAATTAGGTAGAACTGATGACTATTGGGAAGCTTGGCAAGAAATAGCCGGCATTAATTCTCCGAGTGAATTACAACCGGGCTTCAATTATCCGTATTATTATCCCAGTTATCGTTCAGTCGGCGAATTACAGGATATCCCGCTGGCTAAGAAGTTTACCGTTCACTTTTCGGGGATGATCGATATGCAGAGCGTGAATAGTACAAGTATAGAGTTGATTAACAGCGAAACAGGTGAGCGGACGCCCGCTACGTTTGAATCACTGAGTCCTTCCGATGTGCAAGTTATTCCAAAAGATCCTTTAACCCCGGATACAACCTATTGGCTAGTCATTCATCCAAGCATCCTCGGTGTGTCTGGCCAGGTCCTGCAAGCGGGGGGCGTGGCGGTCGCCCATACAATTCAAGGTGCAGAAGCTGTTGGGTCAGCGGAGATTCAGTCACTAAGAATTAGAGATCACGGCTATGGTATAGCTCTATGGGATATAGGGGAAAGACGGAGTGAAGTTACAATTTCAGAGTGAACTTGAGGTTTTTCAAAATCGTTGAACATTGAGACTCCTACTTGTAAAAGTGGGAGTCTCCTATTTATATTGAAAAAGGTTTATATTTACGATTCAATGTGGTATAATATATAGTTGGGTGCCACAAGCGTCTTATTGCCCCGTTGGCGAAACTCACGCGCGATCGCGACATAGTCTGTTTCCGCAGTGATAGAAACTTTTTCTCGCAGTTATAGATAAAGACGCATTTGGAAAACTTAATAATATATCATTACAAAAAGGAGAATGAAAGCTTTGGCAACATTTACAGACTTAGGATTAAGTGAACCAGTTATTCGATCAATTATCAACATGGGGTTTGAAGAGACAACCCCTATTCAAGAAAAGACGATTCCTTCTGCAATGCAAGGAAAGGATCTAATCGGACAAGCCCAAACCGGAACTGGAAAAACGGCAGCTTACGGAATCCCCTTAGTAGAAAGAATTATGGAACAAGCTGAACTAATCCAAGGAATCGTTCTGGCTCCCACACGGGAATTGGCAGTCCAAGTGGCTGAGGAATTAAACAAGATTGGCCAGTATAAACGAATTCACGCGTTACCTATCTACGGTGGGCAAGGAATTGATTGGCAGATCAGAGCTCTTAAGAAAAGACCTCACATAATTGTAGCGACTCCTGGACGATTGATGGACCACATGAGGAGGAGAACGATTCGCCTTAGTGATATCAAGATTGTAGTCTTGGATGAAGCTGATGAAATGCTGAATATGGGCTTTTTGGAAGATATCGAAACGATTCTCAAGGAAATTCCGGACGAAAGACAGACCTTGCTTTTCTCGGCAACTATGCCAAGACAGATTCAAAATATTGCTCAACGGTTTATGAAAGAACCAGAATTGATCAGTATTAAGGCAATGGGAGTCACAGTCTCTGATACCGAGCAACATTATGTAGAAGTCTCAGAACGACTGAAATTTGATGTTCTTTCACGTATTTTAGACATCCAATCACCGGATTTGGCCATTGTTTTTGCACGGACTAAGCGTCGCGTGGATGAACTTTCAGAGGCTTTGAGCAAACGAGGTTATTCTGCCGAAGGAATTCACGGCGACTTGACCCAGAGCAAGAGAGACAGTGTTTTACGTCAGTTTAAAGATGGCACGATCGAAGTACTGGTCGCTACGGATGTGGCTGCTCGAGGACTTGATATTAGCGGAGTAACCCACGTCTTTAACTTTGATATTCCACAAGACCCAGAAAGCTATGTTCACCGCGTCGGTCGAACCGGGCGTGCTGGAAAATCGGGCTTAGCTATCACTTTAGTCACACCACGTGAGATGGGCATGCTCAGACTGATCGAATCGGTGATTAAGCGTAGGATCGTCCGTAAGCCTATCCCGACTGTCATTGAAGCGGTCGAGGGTCAGCAACGTCTGACAATGAATGAAATCTTACGTGTGATTGCCGAAGAAAATATTGAGAAGTATAAAGGGGTAGCGGAAGATTTATTGGCAGAAAACGACTCAGTAACCGTTTTATCCGCTGCTTTAAAGATTATAACCAAGGAACCTGAAGCCGTTGAAGTGCGTTTGACGGAATCTGCACCGATGCGAGGAAGAAGCATGGGGAATAATGCTCGACCTCAACAGGGCGGCTATAACCGAGATGGCTTTGGGCAAAAGACGGACACATGGGCCCGACGCAGAGGCAATGATGTTCGTGGTGGCGCTCCTGGAGCACAACGAGGTAGAGATAATAAGAGAAACGGCTAAGATTAGCTTAAGGAAAAGGTGACAGTGTTCACCTTTTCTCTTAGTTCCATAAGTTTTTTTGTCACCCTCACTTCTATAAGTGGGGGTGACATTTCATCTTGATGAGCTAGAAGAGAGATGGTATAATTTAGAAAAGGTGAGGTGGTGAATTGATGGACAAAGAGCTTAAAGATATGCTGGGGCTCATACTAAATAAACTTGACGGATTAGAGTCAAGAATGGATAAATTAAAGTTTAAAATGGATCAATTTGAATCGAGGATGGATAGATTTGAGACGAGAATGGATGGATTCGAGTCGAGACAAGATGAAATTTTCTTGGTTGTAAAGGCGATAGAACATAATAATCTAGTGCATGGGGCAGAAATCGATAATCTCAAATATGAGGTAGGCCAAGTTGAGGGGACGATTAATGCCGTGGGTAATGTAATTACAACACGGAAGGCGATATAGGTGAAGCATAATAGAATAATTAGAATCTGGATATAAAAATGCCTTTTCTAATGTTAGAGAGGGCATTTTTATATTTGTTTATAAGAACTTTAAGGTCAGTGTCGAAGGATAAATGCAGTAAGGTGTCGAATCGTTAATCAAAGTGCTGAATGGTGTTTGGTCTTTGGTAGACATAAGTAAGAGCCGCATGATTCTAATCAGTTGGCTCGTTTCATTGAGAAAAAAGCGATAACAAAAGAGTGGAGGATGATTAATGATTTATGAAGTGTGTGCACTCGTGGCCACCATCATTTTAGGAGTGTTAGGCATCGAATTGATGCTTTGGGTGCGTTCGATCCGCAAGCTAACCGATGAAGCAAAGCAGTCAATCCAGGCTATTAATACTCATCTGCCTAGTATGCTTGATGATGCGCAGGCATTAACCTCCGTTGTCAGACAAACCACTGAGCAGGTAGGTGGTACAGTCAGTGAGGTGGCTGTGAGTCTCGAGGAACTGAGGAAGAATCCCCTGCACTTTGTTACAGTCTTCTTATCGGCGGCGAAACAAGTGCTCGAGCTGTGGAATGAAATTCGTGGACGAAAGAAGGAAGCCCCGGACCGCTAAGGCGGTCAGAGGCTTCCTTCTTTTATATTCTTCTTGAATAGTCAAAAGTATTTTTGTATGGTTCTGGTAGGTGAAATTCAGGGATTCCCCTTAGGGTGCGATTCTATTACTCTCCCTGAAGCGGGATGTCGGTTTTAATAAGTACTTCAGTCTTAATCTCAGGGGTAGTCGTGGGCGCCTCTGTTGGTTGTGTATCCTGGGCGATATTTATTGGGATATAACCGGACTTTTTTAACTTCAAAGATTCTTGAATAAAGGTTTGGAGGTCTTCGGCTAATTGTTTTCCTTTACCCACCAGATCTGTACCCTGTTGTTTTAATGCTCCGGCACGAAGAGAGGTGGCGTCCTCGACGCGTTCTATAGCGTCGTCGGCTTTTCTATATATGCCTTGACGTAATTCTCTCCCGCTCTTAGGTGCAAACATAAGGCCAACTACGGCTCCTGCTATGCCTCCAACGAGTGCCGCAACGGCGACGGTACCGAGATGAGAGTGTTGTTGAGGTTTGTGCATTTTTAGCATAGAATCAATCCTTTCTTAAGTAGCACTTTTCTACATTCTATCATATTACCAAGAAAAGGTCGAAGAGTCTGGACCTTCGAGTGATTCGATAAACCTTTTTATGGTAATTATTTATTTGATATATTGTCGAAAGTATTAACCGAAAAAGGATTGATTTACGACGTGATATCATGTATAAATAGGAGGTGACCGAACAGTCGGTTCTCGCGTTTATAGAAAAATAATAATTAAGTGAGGGAAAAGGGCATTGAAAAACCTAACGGGGATAACTAGCAAGATCATGATTCTATTTGTTGTTTTGATGGCAGGTGGATTTCTAACCGGCTGTAGTGCGAGTGAGGCAAGCACAGTAGTAGAAGAAAAATATATTCCGGTAGAAGTGGAAGTGGCAGGGAACAAGACTCTGATCAATACGGCGATGTTAAGTGGGAAGATCGCCTCGGATACCGATGTCGCTGTTGTCCCGAAGGTTTCGGGTAAAGTTATGTCGGTCAACGTGAAGGTCGGAGACCTTGTCAACAAGGGTGCTGTTCTTTTCAATATTGACACGACTGACCTTCAAAAACAAGTGGGAATCATGAGGGCCTCACTTCAGTTGGCAGAGGCTAGCTATCAGAAGAACAAAGAACAGTGGGATACAGGCAAAAATTCCCTCGATCGGACAAAGGCGCTTGCTTCGGAAAAGATTGCTAATGCCCAGCAGAACCTAGCCAACACAAAGGCCCTATATGATGCTGGCGCCGTAGCAAAGGTTCAGCTCGACCAGGCTGAACTTGCGTTGAAGGAGCTTGAATCGTCGTTTTCTAGTCAAATCGAGCAGCTTGAAGCCCAGACCTCGGACAGCACTCTCAAGTTGGCTGAGGCTCAACTCAACCAAGCGCAGGTGGGGTATAATCAGACCTTAGAGACCTTAGGAAATGCCGTCGTGACTGCACCAGTCGGTGGGATTGTTTCAGAAGTTAGTGTAACCGTCGGCAACATGGCTTCGAGCGCGCAACCCGCGATGAACCTTACGAATCCAAACAGCCTTTATAGCCCAGTGAGTGTTGCGGAGAATCTGGTGAACCGCCTAACGACAGGTGACGCTGTGAAGGTCACGGTTTCTTCGGTGTCGGAGGATAGCTTTTTCGGCAAGATTGAACATATTAGCCCATCTTCGGATCCACAAACCAAGCTTTATCCTGTTAAAATATCCCTTGAGAATTCTAGTGGCTCAATCAAGCCCGGTATGTTTGCCAAGGTTGAACTAACGGTCGAGGAGAAAGCAAACGTGATGGCCGTTAACAGTGAGGCTATTATCCTGAAGAACGATAAGACTATCGTGTATGTTGTTGAAGGAGATAAAGCCGTCGCCAAGGAGGTCGTAACGGGCCTTGATACTGGAGTGAATATAGAAATCCTGAAGGGTTTAAGTCTCAATGATAAGGTGATCATCAAAGGTCAGACCTTAGTCGGTGAGGGACATATTGTCAAGATTGTGGGAGGGGACGCAACTTGAAGTTAGCGGAGGTTTCAGTCAAGCGTCCAGTCACAATCATTATGGCCATGCTCGTTATCATGCTATTGGGTGGTATTTCTATGACCCGCCTGCCGATCGATCTTTTGCCGAATATTGAAATTCCAGTTTCGATCGTGGTAACCCAGTATTCTGGGGTGGGTCCTCAGGAAATCGAGAAACTCATTACCAGCCCTCTTGAAGGAGCCGTCTCCACCGTACCAAATATTGATACGGTTACCTCTCAAACGACTGAGGGGACCTCTATTGTCATAGCGCAGTTCAAGAACGGGACAGATATGGACTTCGCCACTCTCCAAATGCGGGAGAAGGTAGATCAGATTAAGAGTCGTTTGCCTTCTGAGGCTGGGGCCCCAATGGTCATGAAGCTCGACTTAGGTTCGATGCCAGTTGTGACTCTGACCCTTAGTGGACATGATGCGGACCTCGCTAAGCTGCAGTCTATTGCCGAGGATAAGCTTAAACCTCAACTCGAGCGGGTAGCCGGGGCGGCTTCTGTGTCGGTTGCGGGGGGATATGAAGATCAAGTTAAGATCAAAACACATTTGGAGAAAATGAACGGCTATGGTCTGACCATTAACTCCTTAGCCATGCTGATAGGTTCAGAAAACCTTAATGCTCCTGGGGGGGAAGTTCAAAAGGGAACTCAGGAGCTCACGATCCGGACCACGGGCGAGTTCCAATCTTTGAATGAAATCGAGGAACTTTTAATTCCTCTGCCTAAGGGAGGGCAGATCAGATTAAAGGACATTGCGGATGTAGGTATAGAACATAAAGAAGTTACCGCGATTTCTAAATCAAATGGTGAAAAAAGTGTCAGTATCTCGATTCAAAAACAATCAGGGACCAACACCGTTGCGGTGTCAGATGGGGTCAATGCTGCCGTCGACGCATTTGCCTTAGAATACCCAGAGCTAAAAATTAATGTCGTAATGGACCAGTCTGTTGCGATCAAACAATCTATTAAAACTGTCGAAAACGAAGCTATTATGGGTGGACTCTTAGCCATCGTTGTAGTTTTCATTTTCTTCCATAATATCCGAACAACGTTTATTACCGCTACAGCAATTCCGATAGCCATGATGGCAACCTTTGCTTGTCTTTATTTTGCAGGGATCACGATCAATATGATGACCCTTGGAGGACTGACTCTGGCAATGGGCCGCTTAGTAGATGATAATATCGTGGCCTTGGAAAACATTCATCGACATCGTCAGGAAGGATATTCTAAAGTCGAGGCTGCCATTAAAGGGGTGTCCGAGGTTGGGATGGCTATTTTCGCCTCCACGTTGACCACGGTTGCGGTCTTCCTACCGATTGTCTTTGTTCAAGGAATCGTGGCTACAATTTTCAGAGAGTTAGCTATGACGTTCGCTATCTCTCTAATGGCCTCACTCCTCGTATCGCTGACCTTGGTTCCAACGCTTTCCGCAAAGCTTATGCAAGCGGAGGCTATTCCAGAAGGTCGTACCGGAGTAAAAGGGCTTGTTGACCGCTTTAGTCGCTGGTTTGACAGGTTGTTTGGGCGAGTAGAAGCGACTTATAAGAAGTTTTTACACTATGGATTGTATCATCGCAAGACTGTTATGGTGATGGCGACGCTAGTCTTTGTTATCTCGGGTGCTTCCGCACTCAGCTTAGGAGCAGAATTTATGCCCGCGTCAGACGTTGGGCAATTAACGGTTAGTGCGACTCTGCCGGACGGGGCAAAACTCCAGGATACAGAAGATGTAGTGACGAAGATTGAGGGAAAACTTGAGGGAATTACCGAGATTGAATCGGCCTTTACCCAAATTGGGGGCAGCGGGGGACTTTCCCTCGGAGGAGATACCGCAAATACTGGGTCAGTCAGTATCCAATTAGTGGATTTAGATGCTCGAAATCGCAGTGTCGAACAAGTAGGCGATGACATTCGTTCGTTGACGAAGGACATTCCTGGGGTTGAGATTGCGGTTACAATTACAGATACTATGCAAATGGGTGGATCGACAACTCCAATTGACATTGCTATCAAAGGAGAAGAACTCGACCAACTTAAGAAGATTGGAACGGATATGCAAAGTATTGTTGCTTCGGTTGATGGAACCCGCGAAGTTAAAACTAGTATGACGGAAGGGGTTCCGGAGGTCGTGGTCAAGGTCAATCGTTCCAATGCTACACAATTCGGTTTATCGGCTGCTCAGATTTCTCAGGCAGTAAAGGGGACCATTTCTGGGACAACTGCGACGCGTTATCGATATGAAGGGACAGAAATCGATGTTGTACTGAGTGGAGATGAGACGTTTAAGACGAGTCTTGATAACTTAGGGCAGACTCCGATTCCTACCCCGTCTGGGATTACCGTTCCTCTAAGCCAGGTGGCCGAAGTCGAGATGGGACGTGGTCCAGTAATGATACAGCGCACGGGACAGACCCGAGTGGTCCATGTCACGAGCCAGATTATAGATCGAGATTTAAAGAGTGTCACGACGGATATAGAAACTAAGTTAAAGGGCTACCAGATCGCTGATGGGTATTCGTATGAAGTGATCGGGGAAAATAAAGAACTTATGGACTCGTTTAAGGATTTAGGGCTCGCGCTAATACTGGCGATTTTGCTGGTATACATGATTTTGGCAGCCCAATTCGAATCCTTATTACACCCGTTTACGATCATTTTATCCTTGCCGATGGGATTTTCCGGTGGGATGCTGGGGCTATTTATTACCCGAACAACCTTAAGTGTACCCTCGTTTATCGGGTTAATTCTTTTAGTAGGTATTGCAGTGAGTAATGCCATTGTCTTGGTGGATTATATTATTAAGCGAAGGGAACGGGGAGAACAACGGGAAGAGGCTATCGAAAATGCCGGGCCGATTCGCTTGCGACCAATTCTGATGACAACACTCGCAACCATCCTTGGTCTTTTGCCGATGGCCCTAGGTATCGGGGAAGGCTCAGAAACAATGGCTCCAATGGCAGTGGTGGTTATTTTTGGACTCGCGCTCTCAACAGTTTCAACCCTGTTGCTAGTCCCTGTTATTTACACGATCTTCGAGGACATTAGGGATTCTAGGAAGCGAAAAAAGGAAAAGAAAATCCTGATCAAGGCTAATACTCATTCTGTATAGAGGTAAGGTTCTCGATCATCACACTTCAATTGGGATGATCGAGGTTCGAGCTTTGGGCTTTGGGCTTTGGGCTTTGGGCTTTGGGCTTTGGGCTTCAACAGAGCGTGGATTACGATGTATCAAGTAAGGGGATGATAACCATGGGCGCACGAGAAGAAAAGTACAGTGATATTCTTATAGCAGCAATTCGGGTTTTTTCTGAATATGGCTTTGACGGCGCGAAGATGGAGTATATTGCTAAAGAAGCTGGAATTGGTAAAGGCACTGTTTACGAGTACTTCGAAAGTAAGGAAAAACTATTTGAAGCAATACTGAAATTTAGTGTCGAGGAATTTAGACTGGGGTTAAAGGAAAGCAGGGACCGGGGAGAAAACGTTGAGGAAAAGATCTTAAACTGCTCTCTCTATACTGCTGAGTTTCTGAACAATCATATGGATATAGTTCAAATAGCGATGCAAGTTAATATGCTTTCTAAAGAAGTCCGTGGTCAGCTCATCGCAGAGCATAGGGCGATTCTGAAGCATTATGCAGAGATGGTCAGAGTAGCTAAAGTAAAAGGAGAACTTAGACCTGACCTCGATGAAGAACTAGCCACCTGTTGTATCGTCGGAACAATCGATCAGTTCTGCAAACAGCTAATCTTTTGTGATCCTCGTCCTCTAGGGAAGATTGATCATCAAGCAATCGTCGATGTGATGTTGAAGGGGCTGAGATAGTTTCAAATAAAGTGAATAATCGAGTAGAAGTAGGTTAAAGCGAGTGAAGTTAAACCCCTAAAGGCAGCGTGTGCTACCTTTAGGGGTTGTTTTAGGTTCGCAGGGATAAACTAACAGGGACTAGTAATATTTTATGTCGAATATAAGATAGTTTATCTCTATCAGGTGTCTTTTCAGACCGGGTAGAGCAGGTAACGTGTGAATCCAAGCTAACATTAATTCATACTATCTAATGCTGTAGTATGCAAAGGAATAATAGGGTAATTTTGGTAAAGGATTATTATGATTTTGATGGAAGGACTATCATAATGGAAAAATCTAAGGAGGTTAAAAAGTGAACCGAAGAACCTGTCCCTTCTGTGGAGGGCAATCATATTCTTCCTACAGTGGGTTGAACTGGGATTGTCCGTATTGTGGAAAAGACCTCGGTAACGTTCCTGACGAACTTAATCAGATAACTCGGGATTCTCTGAAAGGAGAAACATCCACGACTAAACTTTATGGAATTAATGGAGGGAAGTCAGAAAGAGAAAAGCATACCGACTAACCTGCTAATTCCTCCTCTAATTTAATCTCCCGCTGCGGTACTCATGAGTGAGCCATAGAAGGGGTGATTTTTAAGGCCCGAATTTAAGTAGCAAGTAGGTTTTCGAATCCCTAGCATTAGACGATAACGTTTGAGGAGAAGGCAATAATGAGTTTCAGCTAAGAGCAATTCAAGCACTGCAAGTTCGACGTACTCTGGAGCAGCGTATTCAAAGCGGTTCCAAGCATAGTCTATGTTGTTTCTCGCTTTATCAATTTCCCTGATCAAGCCTTTCGCCTCACTGAGTTCGGGTCCTTCTGAGAGAGAATCAGGTATTTCAAAGTTATTAACGTGAATCTTCATTGAAATCAGTCTCACCTCACTTAATAGTATGGGAACCTTCTCGCCATCTGTTCCAATATATGTATAATTTTGTTGGGATATGACCGATGAAGCTTAATAAACAACAGGGTATTAAAGCACTTTAATATGGCGCGGTTTAAAAATCACCTCAATTGGGAAAGACTAGTAATAGTCTAAAACTTAAGAGGTGATTTGTATTTTATTACCAACCCGACAAGGTCGGAAATTCTTGGCGATACTCCTGTGTGGGATGATGTGCTTGTTTCTGGGTCAAGCCAGTTTCTATCCTGCGCTGGGGCAAGGAAGCGATAATTCGTCCGAGAATCCAATCGGGACTGTCAAAATCGTAGTTCAACGTGGAGAAACTCTTTGGGGACTGGCCCAAATCCATCACACTACTGTAGAAGAAATTGTAAAGCTTAACAAGGTGAAACGCCCCAACCACATTAATGTAGGAGAGTCCTTATGGGTTCCGAGCCCAGTGGTAGAGGAGAAACCTAAAGAAATTAAAGATACAATCGTGTCAGATTATTCGGGTGTCATGTTAATGCAAAAAGAGTTTGAGGACAACACAGCCAATTCATCGTGGTGGGTGAATGTTTTACGAAGAAACGTTGTTCAAGTAGTAGGAAGCATTCCTCGTCCGAGCAAAGCCCAACTCCAGGAAAATATTGTTACCTATGAAATCTTTGTAAACCCAGAAATGCGAGAACCAAAAATACCAAATCCCCCAGATCTGCCCTCAATTAATACGCTCCCTAGTGTGAACATTGCTCAGAAACAAGCAGTGTTAAAAACAGCATCGAAAGGGGCAGAAAGCCAGATTCTCTCTCGCAGTTTAGGACGGTTGGTCACCAAAGAGGATGTGGAACTATTATCTCGTGTCATCCATGGTGAAGCTCGAGGCGAAGACTTTGAGGGACAAGTAGCCGTTGGGGCGGTTGTGCTTAATCGTTTGAAAGATCCTCGTTTTCCTAAGACGATGCATTCGGTGGTTTACCAATCCGGTGCTTTTACCGCAGTAAATGACAAACAGATTCATCTAGACCCCACCGATCAATCCTACAAAGCTGCTGAAGCGGCATTGTCTGGATTGGATCCGACGAACGGAGCATTATTCTATTTCAATCCACATATCGCTACAGACGGTTGGATTAAGACAAGACCGGTTGTTAAACGGATTGGAAACCATACGTTCTCGATTTAGGGGAGGACGCAGTGTGACACCGCGCTCGGTCATACGACGCAGAGGACTTGTGTGACAAAGCGCTCGGTACTTACGACGCAGAGCAAACTA
>JUEG02000523.1_pt1 | contig 22478 bp, 23 predicted proteins | sample 432341 | NCBI WGS metagenome assembly JUEG02 (sample SAMN02953476, study PRJNA257561) | rock porewater metagenome | biome: terrestrial; feature: Opalinus Clay rock; material: porewater; isolation source: Opalinus Clay rock BIC-A1 borehole | place: Switzerland: Mt Terri URL, St-Ursanne ... | reverse complement strand
AAACCGCACCATGCACCGCCACTAATTCCTGATCCAGCAGTTGAAAAGAATATTGAGAGGTTTTTTGCAAATGGAGCGAGTTTAAGCCAAGTAAAATTAGACTGATGTTTTGGTGATGCTTTGCTTGTGCTCAAAAAGGTTCGGATATGTAGAATGACTTTATTAAAAATAGAGTCATTCTTATTTTTTATTTATGACAAAAAGAAAAAGCCCGAAGGCTTTTTAAAGGTTTATCTAAATTCTTTAATTTAATTTATTCCTCTAAGAAAATCAACTTGAACAACCTTCCAAAATTCTTTGGCTATTGCCTTGTATCCGAAAACGCTTGGATGAATATTTGCCTCAGGTAGATATTTACCTATATGTTTATCCATTGCTGTATAGGTATCAATGTAAGTAATACCAGGTATTTTATTTGTTACTTGCTGGAGGGCTGAATTAAACTGGGTAATTAGATAGCAAGTAGATTCCTTTTGTTCCGCTGTTAGATTAGGAAATGCATAAAAGGCATTATAATAGCCCATTATATAGATTTTTGCAGTAGGATTAATAATTTTAAGCGTCCCAATAATTTGTGCTATATTTCCAATAACCCCGTTGATAGCGGCTGGTGCTTGAGTTTTATCTGCAAGTAAAACCGGTATTAAGCTAAGTAAGTCATTAGCTCCTATGTCTAATGTAATTATTTCTGCATCCTTAATGGCCATTATTCTCGTTAAATTGTTAGGATCCCCAGGATTAATATTTCTAAGAACATCCTCTGTCGTATAACCGGATACCCCAAAGTTATTATATTCTGCTAAAACTCCTTCACCATCTAACTTCTCCGCTATTAAATCCGTGTAACTCTTATCGAATGAATAAGTTGGCGTCATTCCTGCCGCAAGAGAATCCCCTAGCGCAACATAGTCGAGCCGTTGACTGCTGTAAGCTGCCCCAACGTTTGCAAAAGTAAAAAATAGCATGGATAGAGCAAATATCTTTAATAACCGCCTGTTTGTAAACTTTTTCATTCTACTTACCTCCTTATGTTTTTTATATTCACACTAGTATATTTCCATAAATTGTATTTATGAATAGTTTTTATTCAACGGGCGTGGTGTTTTTCTTTAAAGGGATTTTATGTTAAGAATGTAGCACCTTGATTCAGAATATGCTATTATTACTGTATAAGATTTGAAATGAGGTGGCAGAAGTGGGCATTGCAAGTATGAGAATTCGTTATTTAGTTTAATTCTAATAACTAAATAAAAGTAAGGGTGAATTGCCTATTTAATAAAGGCTTTTTTGTCATACCTTACTTGAAGGATTCTTGCAATGAACATTGGGACACTTTTGATACGTATTGATTATAGACGTTAGCCGTAGCTGCTTTGATGCAGTTTTTAATGGTCTATATTTATATGGATATATAAGGGTTGCAGATGAATTATGTTCATTTGCAGCCCTTTTTTGGTACTCTAGAAAGAAAATAGCTTTGCCAAATATTTATGCGTAATATTACAATAATCATAGTATAAAGAAAGAGGTTTTAAATAAATGGAAAACGCTGATATCAAGAAAGATTGGAAAAAGAAAATTATACTGTTCTTAGCTAGCCAGACCTTATCCCTGTTTGGTTCGGCATTGGTTCAATATGCTATTATGTGGCATATTACATTAAAGACTCAATCAGGTGTAATGATGACGGTAGCCATTGTTTGTGGCTTTCTGCCCACCTTTTTCCTTTCTCCCTTTGCGGGAGTATGGGCAGATCGATATAATCGAAAATTACTAATCATTTTATCAGATTCTGTTATTGCTATCTCAACTCTTGTTGTAGCTATACTCTTTATTATGGGATATGATTCTATCTGGTTGTTCTTTGTAGTGTCTGCCATTCGTGCCCTAGGAACAGCAATGCATACCCCAACGGTAGGAGCTATTCTTCCCCAACTTGTACCGGAAGATAAGCTTACTAAGGTTAACGCTATAAACGGAAGTGTAATATCCTTCGTGACTCTATTATCCCCGATCCTAAGCGGAGCGCTTCTGTCTATGGCTTCCATTCAAACAATATTATTTATAGATGTAGTTACGGCGGTAATAGCAATCTTAATGTTAATTTTATTTGTGCAAATCCCAACCCATGCAAAAGCCTTGGACAGTCAACCCAATAGCTATTTTAGCGATATGCGTAAGGGATTTGACTACATTAAAAATCATGATTTTGTAAAAAGTTACTTTTTGTTTTCTACATTTTTCTTTATCCTAGTGGCCCCAGCTGCTTTTTTAACGCCGCTACAGGTTACACGGAGTTTTGGTGCTGATGTTTGGCGATTAACGGCAATTGAAATCACCTTTTCTGTGGGTATGATTCTGGGTGGAGTTATCATGGCTTCTTGGGGAGGTTTTAAAAATAGGGTGCACACAATGACTCTATCATGCCTAATGTTCGGAGCCCTAACCTTTGCTCTTGGAGTCATTCCTGTTTTCTGGCTATATCTCCTAGTCATGGCTTTTGTAGGAGTTGCTATGCCGATTTTCAATACCCCGGCAATGGTTTTGCTACAAGAAAAAGTAGAACCGGATTATTTAGGAAGAGTATTTGGTGTTTTCGGGATGATCACCAGTTCTATGATGCCATTAGGAATGCTTGTATTTGGCCCTTTAGCTGATATTATGGATATTGAGTGGTTACTTATGGGAACGGGATTATTGCTTTTTATTCAGAGCTTTTTCCTCTTAGGCAACAAAGCGTTAATTGAAGCCGGAAAAACAGTCCGGCAGTAGTTAGATTAAGTTTGTTTTATATATCTTGAGTTTCTAGGCCTCCTAGTTTTAGGGGGTCTTTCTTTGTGCAAAATCATTTATATATGATCTAATAGGAGATTATTGTAAATTTTTTATTGACACTATACAGTTCAACTGTATATAATGCAACTATACAGTTGAACTGTATAGTTGCATTATATAGCCGACAATTTGGAGGTGCTTTATGAATAGAGATAAAAATTTACCTTTAACAGAAACCACATATTATGTTCTTTTAGCCCTATTAGAACCTGCTCATGGTTACCTTATTATGCAAAAGGTTGAGGAATTGAGTAATCAACAAGTTAAGATAGCGGCAGGAACACTTTATGGAGCTATTGATAACTTACTTAAACTAAAATTAATACAATCCGTGAAAAGCGAAGATAAAAGGCGAAAAGTATACTTGGTTACCGAGAAGGGAAAAGCCGTTTTGCGTTTAGACTTTGAAAGAATGTGTCATATGATTAGCATAACAAAAGAGATATTAAACTTATAATTGGGGGGGATTATGATGAGAAAATTTAAGTTTTTTATTAATTATGATAAAGAGGAAAAATGGTTAAAGGAAATGGCAAAACAAGGCTACCAATTGGAACATAAATCTTTCAGCTACAAATTCCGTTCAACAAAAACTGAAGATGCTATGATCAAGATTGATTATAGAACTTTTAAGAAACAAGAGGATTTCATTGATTATTGTACTTTATTTGAAGATAGTGGTTGGCAGCATATCGTAGGTAACAAGAACTCGGGGACTCAATATTTTAAAAAGATTGATGGAGATAGTGATGCTGATATTTTCTCAGATAAAATTTCAAAGGCCGGTAAGTATAAACGGCTATCAAAAATGTTTATAGATCTTTCTATATGCTATCTGCCACTTTTAGTAGCATTGATATCTACAGGAACTATTAATTTAGATGTGATATTTGATCCTAAGCTGTTATATTTAACTCCAGGACTATGGGAAATGACTGGAGCATCATTTTGGAGATCGTTTCTATTCGAAACTCCCTTTGCTCTTATTAGAGGCTTCGCCTGGTTATGGCTTCCGGTTACAATGAGTTTATTTCTTTTATTTGCACTTAAAGCTCAACAACTTTACGAAAAAGATGCAAATCAGTGATTCAAATATACCTTCTAACATAAATTACTCAGTAGAGGGCGATTAGTGGATATATACATCATATATACATTTAAATAAAGGTGGGAAAGAAAAATGGATAAGAATAGCGTGGTTATCGTCACAGGTGCCAATGCCGGAATAGGGAAGGCCACTGTTACTGAACTAGCCAAGACGGGAGCCACTGTAGTAATGCTCTGCCGGAGCCAGGCGCGGGGCGAGGAGGCTTTAAACGAAGTGCGAGCCATAAGTGCTAGTAGTTCCATTCAGTTGATGATCTGTGACCTAGGTTCACAACAAAGCATAGAGGATTTCTGCACGGAATTTAAGAAAAGGTATCAACGACTTGACGTATTGGTAAATAACGCAGGTGTGTTTCCCCCCGACCGGCAACAGACAGTTGATGGGTATGAACTTCAGTTTGGCATTAATCACCTGGGTCATTTTCTTCTAACTAATCGGCTTCTTGAGCTACTCATTGCAAGTGGCCCGGCAAGAATTATAAATCTTACATCAGGTATTCACAAAGCTGGTAAAATAAATTTTGAGGATGTTAACCTTAAGAAAAACTATAAATCGTGGCGTGCCTATGCACAATCTAAGCTGGCTAATATTCTGTTTACCTATGAACTGGCAGAAAGACTTAAGGGTACGGGAGTGGCCGTAAACTGTGTACACCCCGGAGCAGTTGCTACCGGCATGGGAATTAACAATGATAGCGTGTTTGGTAATCTTTTTGGTCAAATTTTAAAAACATTTCAGAAGACGCCTGAACAGGGGGCTGAAACCGCAGTATATGTTGCCACTTCCCATGATGTAGAGGGAGTGACAGCTAAATATTTTTATCGTAAAAGGCCTATCCAGTCTTCGAAAGGGTCATATAACAAAGCGGATGCAATAAGACTTTGGGACTTGAGTGAAAAAATGACAGGGCTCAAAAAATAAGGAGCCCGTAAAATGAGCATAAACAGGGAATAAGATAGAAACGATAATCTCAAACCTGTACACTGAGGAGACAACAATGAAAAATTACAAATTACTAATTCAATATGATGGTGGACGCTATAAGGGTTGGCAACGGCTCGGGAGTGGTGAGAATACCATCCAAGGAAAAATAGAAAAAGTAATCTCAGAGCTGGTAGGAAAAGAGATAGAAATTACCGGAAGTAGCAGAACGGATGCCGGTGTACATGCGCTTGCCCAAATAGCCAATTTTAAGATCCGCGAAAATCTAGCTGAAGCTGAAATTAAAAATTACTTAAATAAATATTTGCCTCAAGATATCAGCATTAGGGAGGTTGCTCTAGTTCCGGAAAGTTTTCATGCCCGGTATAATGCCAAGGCTAAAACCTATGTCTATAAGATTTGGAATGAAGAATATACAAATCCTTTTATGCGCAAATACAGTATGCATGTTGATAAGAAGTTGAACATAGCTCGCATGAAGGAGGCTAGTCAATATTTTTTAGGTGAACATGATTTTACTGCCTTTTCAAATGCTAAGTCTAAGAAAAAGTCCATGGTGCGTGAAATATATTCTATTGATATAGAAGAGAATGCCGGTTTCATCCAGATTAGAGTGCGGGGAAATGGTTTTCTTTATAATATGGTTAGAAAGATTGTCGGAACATTGATTGACATAGGGCTATCTAAAATGGATGCTGGAAACATACCTAGTATTATAATTTCCAAAGAACGAATCCAAGCGGGTTTTGCGGATGCCTGTGGACTTTACTTGGAAAGAATTGAGTTTTAAAAAACTAATAAGTAATTTAACAAAAAGTTTGGTATAATTTACCTAATAAAATATATTAAAGGGAAGTGTTTTTATGAAATTTTGTTGGAGTACACTATCAGTTAACAACATGGAGGAATCTTTAAAGTTTTATCAAGAAATAGTTGGGCTTACGATAGACAGGAAATTTACAGCGGGACCTGGAGTTGAGATTGCATTTTTAGGGGATGGAGAGACAAAGGTTGAACTAATAAGCAATGAAGAGATTAAGGACGTTACTTTTGGACAACATATTTCACTGGGGTTTGAAGTAAAGTCTGTCGATGAGATGATAGAATTTGTTAAAGAAAAGGGTTTGGCTATTCATAGTGGTCCTTTTCAGCCAAATCCACATGTAAAGTTTTTCTTTGTCACAGATCCAAACGGCTTAAAAATTCAATTTGTTGAAAATGTCTAAAGAAATGACTATAGATAACGAAAGAGTCAATCGGCTCGTTGAATATGTAAAAGGGCTCCAAAATAATTCAAGTAATAAAGAAATCTATCTAAAATACAAAGAAGATATTGATCAAGTAAAACCCCAAGAAGCCTTTAAAATTTTTCATTCTCTTTTGGAAGAGGGAACTGAACCTAAAGAGATTTTAAATTTCCTTGATAAGGTTATTAACGTGTTTTACAAGAGTTTATCAGCGTACCAGTGGACCAAACCTGAAAATGCTACTTTCCTCATAGATTTGGGGCTTGAAAATAAGGCACTTTTTGAGAAGATTGAACATGTCAAAGAGTTACTAAAAGAACCCTCGTTAGATGTTCGAAAGATAAAGTTAATTCCAAGCATCGAAGAGCTGCAATTATTTAATGATCACTACTTAAAGAAGGAAAATATCTTATTTCCTTATTTAGAAAAAAAGATGGCTAAATTTGAAGGACTAAGGATAATGTGGGCACTCCACGATGAAGTGAGAAACCAGATTAAAGAAGTCCTTGAAATCCTTAGACAGGAGGAAAGTGAGGAAGCCGGGATTAATGCAGCTATAGGCAAACTGTTTTTTGGTATTCTAGGAGTAGTAAAGAAGGAAGAATTAATTCTTTTTCCGGCCGCAAGCGAAGTGCTGACAGAGCAGGATTGGTCTGAAATGCATCAACAAAGCCTTGAGTATGGTTTTCCGTTCATAGAGAAAGAAGCTCAAAGTATAGAAAACCACAAAAGTGAGACAAAGGAAATCATTAAGGAATTTAAAGATGGATATCTGTTTAAAACAGAAACCGGAGAATTAAACTTTGAACAGATCATGCTGGTTTTTAATGCTTTGCCGGTAGATTTAACCTTTGTGGATGAATACAGCAAAGTAAAATATTTCACCAGACCAAAAGATAGAATCTTCCCCCGCTCTCCTGCAATCATTGGGCGAGACGTAAATAATTGTCATCCACCGGATAGTGTCCATATTGTTGAGAAGATTGTTGAAAGCTTTCGGTCCGGCAAAAAAGATACGGCCAACTTTTGGCTGAACCTACAGGGCAGAATGGTCCTAATTCAATATTTTGCCTTAAGAGATTCTAAGGGATGTTATAAAGGAACCTTAGAAGTGAGTCAAGATATTACTGATATACAGAAATTAGAAGGGGAAAAAAGACTGCTAGAATGGGATTAGTAAAGCTACATACATTTTACATTGTTACTGGCTTAGCGTTCTTGATTTCTAAGAGCGCTGATTTTTTTGAATAATGTGTAGCCTTTATGAAATCTCCTAGCGAGTGTTTTTGTCGAAAGCTGGATATATTATCATACATGGAAAGGAGATTAAAATGAAGATTATAGATGCTCATATGCATTTTTCAAATATAAGAAGGTTTATTAATACGGCGAGAAGTATTTCCATGGTTGATTACTCGGCTGAAGGACTAGAGAAAGAGTTGTTACAATCTAATGTCTACTCATGCATAGCCATGGGAATCACTGAAACAACGCCAAAAGCATTTCCGGATAAAAACGCTAAAAATCCCATGGGCGCTGATCTTGAAAGTTATATTCCGAAAAATATGAAATGTTGCATAGGTTTTAATCCTTTTGACTTAACGAAGAACAGTATAGCTGACATTGAAACTGAACTTAAAAGTTCTGAAGTGGTTGGCCTAAAAATTTATCCGGGATATTACCCCTTTCATATATGTGACAAGATTTATAAACCCATTTATGAACTAGCAGAAAAATATGAATTACCGGTAGTTATTCATACGGGAGATACGTTTTCCTACAGAGGATACCTTGAATTTTCTCATCCTCTAGCCGTTAACCAACTTGCAGGGGAACACAAAAATGTAAACTTTGTTATCGCACACTTTGGCAATCCATGGGTGATGGATACTGCAGTTGTTCTTTCAAACAATACAAACGTGTTTGCAGATTTGTCCGGTTTAATAGTAGGAAGTAAAGAAAAGATACAAGATTTAGGAAGAAACAGGTTATATATTGACAATATCAAAAGGGGACTAGTTTATGACAATGTTTATGATAAACTTATGTTTGGAACTGACTGGCCTCTTGTGCCTATTGACGAGTATGTGAACTTTATTAAGCTTTTAATACCCAAAGAATATTATGAGGATGTCTTTTGGAATAATGCTTTTAAAGTGTTTAAAAGACTGAATGTAGAAAATGTAATTAAATTATATAATTAGTAAATGGAGGTAAGCTAATGTTATACAGAAAATTTGGTAAGACTAATGAAATGGTTTCAATTCTTGGCTTTGGATGCATGAGGCTTCCTATTCTACCCGGAGGAGATCCGTCTAAAATTGACGAAGAAAAGGCCACCAAGATGATCCGTTACGCAATTGATAGTGGAGTAAATTACATAGACACCGCATACCCTTATCATGGTACAGGTATGGGTTCAGCCGGTCAAAGTGAACCTTTTGTGGCAAAAGTATTAAAGGATGGTTACCGGGAGAAGGTAAAAATAGCTACGAAACTTCCCAGTTGGTTAATAAAGACAAGGGCAGATATGGATAAGTATTTAAACGAACAATTAGAACGGTTAGAGACAGATACAATCGACTTTTATCTAGTTCATGCTTTGAATAATACATTATGGAAAAACCTAAAAGAAGCCGGAATTAATGAGTTTCTAGATCAAGCGATTAAGGACGGCAGAATCAAGCATGCAGGATTCTCCTTCCATGATAAGCAGGAGTACTTTAATGAAATAATAGACTATTATGATTGGTCCTTCTGTCAAATCCAGTTTAACTATTTGGATGAAGATTTCCAGGCCGGCTTGGAAGGCCTTAAATATGCTGCTCAAAAAGGCTTAGGTATTACAATCATGGAGCCTTTAAGAGGAGGGAAGCTTGCCGTTGGCCTGCCGGAAGATGTACAGGACACTTTTAATCAGGCAGAGGTAAAGAGAACTCCTGCTGAGTGGGCTTTAAGATGGGTTTGGAATCACCCGGAAGTATCTGCTTTATTAAGCGGGATGAATACCATGGACCAGGTCGTGGAAAATTTAAAGGTGGCCGATGAAGCCAATGCAAACTCCTTAACCGAAAAAGAGTTAGAAATTATCGGAGAGGTTAAAAAGAATTTTAAAGCAAAAATTAAAGTCGATTGCACCGCTTGCAGCTATTGCATGCCTTGCCCTGCCGGCGTAAATATTCCCTCATGCTTTACTAACTACAACAACTATCATATGTTTGGACAGAAAGAAGAAGCCTATAATCGACTTTCACCTGAGCAAAAAGCATCAAGCTGTGCAGATTGTGGTGAATGTGAAACTCATTGTCCCCAAGGTATACCGATCCGGCAGGAGTTAAAAAATGTAAAGGATCTATATGAACAAGAATAGGTACTTGTATACAGAAATTGTATTCCGATAAGAAGGGTATAATATTAGAAGTAGAAAAACCTGAAATCAGATTCATCGGGAGGTATTGTTTAGTGGGGATATATTCAGATTGGAAAACGGAAATTGAGCAGACCATCACTAAGCTTAATGATGAAATGACTACGTTAGAATCAGAAAAAGGCATATTGGAAGAAAGATTACGGTTTTTGGGAGATAACCATGTACTTAAGTCCTTATTTGAAAAGGACCTAGAAAATGGCCAAAAAAGATTTACTGAGCTAAATACCCTTGTCGAAGATAAAAAGGCAGAAACAAATAAATATAGTTTACTAAAATCCTTGGTAGAAGTTCGGGCAGCAACGGAAGAATAGTATATAGAAAGTAAGAGGTTAAGGTTATGTTTATAGAGTGTACCAAAAAGTTAGCTGATGCGATGAAGATAAAAGTAAATGTTGTACCCTCAAACCATGAGCCCTTTTATGCCTGGCATGCTAATTTGTTTATGTTTGATAGACGTAAGGCTGTTATCTTAATGAACAATGCCACCCGATATTGCGTCGTTTTATATGGCCTAAAAGCGGAACATTTTAAAAATTTTGATAGCATTTTTTTATCTAGCATACAAGAAACGCTCCTTGCAGAAGGATTAGATCGAGACAAGGTCAATAAATATATGGAGAATTGCGGTAATGTAAACTACACAAAGACTCATGATAGAAGTATCTTAAGTCAAATCAATGAATTTTTGATCTCAATTACGTGGCAGATTGAACATCATTTGCCCAGTGAAAGTTTAAATCTTGTAAGTTTAAATAAATGGGCTGGAGAGTTGATGTGCGGTTCCTTGGGTTATGCATATCCTATAGATCTACTAAAGAAAGAATTTGAGAAATTGTAAGGATAGATAGTTGAGGTGGTTAAAATGAGCTTGCTTAAAAATAAACTTTCAACAAATGGCAAGGAAGGGTTTTATAATATTACGTCAAAAATTAGGCAGGCAGTAGAACAAAGTGGCATAACCGACGGTATTTGTACTGTGTTTTGTCCTCATACTACAGCAGGGATAACGATTAATGAAAATGCAGATCCCGATGTTGTAACCGATTTACTACTGGGCTTAGACAAAGCTTTTCCTGATAGAAGTGATTTTTTGCATGGCGAAGGGAATTCCGCGGCGCATTTAAAAGCTAGCTGTATGGGGGCAAGTGAAACAGTCATAATTGAGAATGGCAAACTACTTCTTGGTACCTGGCAGGGAATCTATTTTTGTGAATTTGACGGGCCTAGAAATAGAACATTTTATGTTAAGGTGGTATGAGTATATTACCCCTTTAAAATAAACAAAAATATTAATTTTATTTCCTTATTGCTTTACTTGCATATGATGGATTAATGACATACTGCAAGGAGGCAAAACAAATGAACAATAAAAGATTTTCGCGTGCTACAATGCCTACGACGGGAGAGGCCATTCCGGGACCACCGGCAAATTGCCAGGGACAATTGTATACTGTGCTGGCCAGGGATACTCTCTTTAATATTGCTCGTAGATTTGGCGTAACAGTGCAGCAGATTCAAGTGGCAAACCCACAGATCGCAAATCCAAATCTTATCTTTATAGGCCAGGTAATTTGCATCCCAACTATTCCTCAGCCCAATGGACAATTGAGAGTCCTTTCACTTAGGTTCTTAACTGAAACGGGCCAAGAACTGCCCACACTAGAGGGAGTTGTTCAGCTTACCGCACGGGTAATTGTTCGAGCTACGTTCAACCGACCCGTTTCGCGAGCTTTTTTCTTTCTAGAACCTACTGGTACAGGAACTTGCGAGTTAGCTAGTCTGATAGGTGTTGATTGCCCCAGTGCAGTTACCGGTGTTGCAGAGATACTTTGGGAGGTTCCATCAGGTACTTTGGGTCGGGTATTTGTTGTTGCCTGTATTGATAGTATTTGTGCAAAATCTGATGAACAGCTTGTTGTTCGGGATGAATAAAAGAAATAAGTATTAGGTTTAGTAATGGATTTTTAAACCCGATAACTGTAACTGAAGTAAACAGTAATCTATAATGAGAAATAATTAGAATGGGGCTGTAACCTTAGGGTTACAGCCCCATTTGAGGAAGATCATTTGAAGACAACTCAAAAAATATGATTATCCACCAGATCAAGCAAGAGAAGCGTTAAATATGGTAATGAAGCAGGTTGAGCTAATGTGCAGTAACGAAGTGTCAAGCTATGATGAAATCATCGATTTGCCAATGACGGCAGAATTTTTTACTCTGGGAGTTGTCTTATTCCGGTTCAAAATATTTTGAAAACTGACAATTAGTTGTCACTTACACCTCTTAATATGTTAATAAGAAGTTTAAATATACTTTAAGATTGTTTAAAAAATTCAGGGAGGTTTGTAAAATGTTTAAAAGCTTAAAGAGATTTTATCTGTTAGTTTTAGTTTTTACCTTGTCTTTCATGTTAGCCGGTTGTGGAGGCCCCAATCCGGAGGATGCGGTTAAGAAATTTTTTGATTCAATGAAAAAGGCTGATTTTCAATCCGCAGGCCAATATATAAAAAATGATGAAGAGATCATCAAATCAGAGAACCCTGCTCAAGAGAAAGCCTTAGTAGAGTTGGTAACAAAGCTTAACTATGAAATTGTTTCATCCGAAATTAAAGGAGATAAGGCAACAGTTAAGACAAAGGTAACCGCTCCTAATATGCCGGTAGTTCTTGGCAAGATCATGGGTGAATTGATTCCCCAACTTTTTGGAATGGCTTTTTCCGGTATGGATGACAGTGTGGCCGAAGATCTGTTTAATGATGCTTTGGAAAAGAGTCTCTCAAGTGAGGATGTTCCGTTAGAAACCTCAGAAGTGGAGCTTAATTTAGTTTTAGAGAATGATAAGTGGTTAATAGTTGGTGATGATAATGTGGCCAACGCCATAACCGGCAATTTGGTTAAAGCCTTTGCAGACATTGATCAGCAAATGTCAGGAGAGGAACCCGAAATACAAGCAGATCCTAAGGTTTACAGAATCGGAGAAGAGGTTCAGTTTGGCAGAGCTTCTTTCACAGTAGTTAAGGTTGAAAAGTCACAGGGGAAGGATTATTCGAAACCGGGTGAAGGTAATGAATTTGTAATAGTAACTATAAAGAAAAAGAATACAAGCGAGGATACGCTTGATTATAATCTTTTTAATTACTCAGTACAGACCTCTAATGGACAAATACTAGAAGCTACATTTGAAAATTTTGGCAGGGAATTCGGTAGTGGTAGCTTAGCTGCCAATGGTGTAGTAGAAGGTAATATTACCTTTGAAGTTCCTAAAGGGGATGATGGCTTACTGTTCCTATATACCCCCGATTTTGAGAAGAAAGCGTTATTAAAATTTGATATATCAAACTAGAGACAACCAGTAATATCTATAACCGGCCTGAGTGATAGAACTTTTGGCCGGTTATTTTACTGCCCTTTAATCTTCCTAGGGAATGAGTAGGAAGGCAACTGAATTATAAGCGCGACTTTCTAATGTATTTAACATACTGAATACATTACCTGCGTAGTGAAAAAAATGTTGTTATTATTCAATAAAATGTTATAATATTCAGTAGATTAAACATTCCGTGTACTATAACAAAGTAAAGAGAGGTGATATTTTCTTACTGGTTCTCTCTATTTTAACAAACAAGGAGGTATAAAATGGCTGAGATAGTTAATTATCTAAACGGTATAATATGGAGTCAAGCACTTATCTATTTATGTTTAGGAGCAGGAATTTATTTTTCAATAGTTACACGTTTTTTACAAGTTCGTCATGTAAAAGAAATGTGGAAACTACTATTTAGTGGTAAAAGTTCGCAAGAAGGGGTAAGTTCCTTTCAAGCTTTTGCACTTGCAATATCAGGACGTGTCGGTACCGGTAACATTGCTGGGGTAGCTACTGCCATTGCTATGGGAGGGCCCGGAGCAGTTTTTTGGATGTGGACTATTGCGTTCTTAGGTGCGGGTACAGCTTTTGTTGAGTCAACCTTAGCACAGATTTATAAGACCACACAGGACGGTCAATATCGAGGAGGTCCTTCCTACTTTATTGAAAAAGGTTTAGGAAATAAAGCTTTTGCAATTGTTTTTGCTATAGCAACTGCTATTGCCATGGGTTTCCTATTACCAGGGGTTCAAGCAAATAGTATTGCCGCTGGTTTTGAGAATTCTTTTGGAATTGATCCGGCTATTACAGGTTTAGTAATTATTGCTCTTTTAGGTTTAATCATCTTTGGTGGAGTAAAACGTATCAGTAGGGTAGCAGAAATAGTTGTACCATTTATGGCAGTTGGTTATATTTTAGTGGCCATTGTAATAATTTTGGCAAATATTACTGCATTACCAGGTGTTATTGCTTTAATTTTCAAGAGTGCCTTTGGTGCTGAAGCGGCTTTTGGCGGTATTCTTGGTATGGCAATTTCTTGGGGAGTAAAACGTGGAATTTATTCCAATGAGGCCGGTCAAGGTACAGGACCTCACGCGGCTGCAGCAGCCGAGGTTTCTCATCCGGCTAAACAAGGTTTAGTTCAAGCTTTTTCTGTTTACGTTGATACCTTATTTGTATGTTCAGCGACTGCCTTTATGATTTTGATAACAGGTATGTATAATGTTGCTGATCCTGTAGCTACTGGTTCATTTTTAGTTAGTAATATACCAGGTGTAGAAGTTGGTCCAATTTACACGCAAAAAGCAGTAGAAACAATTTTCCCTGCTTTCGGTGGTGCATTTGTGGCCATAGCATTATTCTTCTTTGCCTTCACAACTATAATGGCATATTACTACTATGCCGAAACTAATATTGCTTATCTATTTAAGAAAGGCACCAACAAAAATCTTGTATTTGGCTTATTAAAAGTTGCATTACTTGGTTCAACTTTTTATGGTGCCGTTAAAACAGCTGATCTAGCTTGGGGGTTAGGTGATATTGGTGTTGGGGTAATGGCGTGGTTAAATATTATTGCGATTATTATTATCCAAAAACCAGCAATAAAGGCCCTTAAAGATTATGAAGCTCAGAAAGCAGAAGGCAAAGATCCTGTGTTTGATCCTGTCGCATTAGGAATCAAGAATGCCGATTTCTGGATTGAAAGAAATAAAAATCAAGGTGCAGAAGTTTTCCGAGCAGATAATATTAACCAAGGTATAGATAAAAACTTATAAAAACCAATTAACCCTCTTAAGCAATTGCTTGAGAGGGTTTTTAATGCTAATGCCCTGAGTATTTATGGTAAAAAAAGTTCATAGCAGAAGGATTTGATTGAGATAAGGTAAATAGATATATGGACGAATGTGAGAAAGTTTTAAATTTCTTATTTACGCAAACAGGGGGTGTCATAATGAAAAGATTAGGCACGAGGGTTATTTACCCATTAATGATGATTTTAGTCTTGGTTTTTCTTTTGTTAAAGCCATGGGTTGCTGAGGCGCAATCCTTTGCCAGTAGTGAGTCTTCTAATCGAATTAATAAAGAAAACCTTGAGAAGTTCTTTGATGAATTTGCTAAGGAACAGATGAAGTCAAACAATATTTCGGGTGTCCTTACAGCCTCTGTATTGGACGGCGAGATGATCTTTAGTAGAGGTTATGGCTATGCCAACATAGCTGAAAATAAACAGATGGATCCTTCTACTTCAGTTTTTCGTGCGGCTTCCCTTTCCAAGCTTTTTACCGCAACGGCGATTCATCAACTTGCTGAAAAAGGATTAGTCGATCTTAACACCGATATCAATAAATACTTGGGAGATTTGATTCCTAAAACCTATTCTCAACCCATTACCCTTGCCCATTTACTTACACATACCGCTGGTTTTGATGAACTGAATACAAGTGTTAGGTTTTCCGAACCCGGTATGGTCAGTAGCCTTCGTGAAGATGTTGTTGGTTCAATGCCTCCCCGAATTCGTGAGCCTGGAAAAATTATTTCTTATTCAAACTATGGATATTCCCTGGCTGGCTATATCGTTGAAGTAGTAACCGGAATGACTTTCGAAGAATACGTGCAGAAGAATATTTTGGAGCCTCTTGATATGGATCAAAGTACCTTTTATGAACCTCCCTCTAAGGAGCTGAAAGATAACCTTGTAACCATGTATTCATATAGGGAGAATCAGTATGTTCCATTACCGCCTCTATATCATAACCAGCGTCCTGCAGGTGCACTATATTCAAACATAGAAGATCTTGCAAATTTTATGATTGCTCAGCTAAATGATGGTACATATAAGGGGAAAAATATTCTTAACAGAGAATCGATAGAGCTGATGCAGAGGCCTCAATTCCTGCATCACCCTGAACTAGAAGGATGGGGATACGGCCTTTATGAGTTGAGCAGGAATGGATTGCCTATCATCGGTCATGGTGGTGATCTAAATGGTGCATATACCTTGCTTTTTTTAATCCCTGACATTAATTTTGGTATGGTTTTTCATTATAATACATCAATTTCTGCTCCTCTTGAAGCTGATCCTCGTATACTGTTATACGAAAGATTTATTGATACTTTTTACCCGGAATATTCTCTTAATACTCCCTTAGCTAAGGAAAGTATTGATAAAGCAAGTGTAACAGACGTTTCAGGATATTACCGTTTTACCAGGTATGCCCATAATTCTCCAGGGAAACTGCTCATGCCAATGATACTTGCACAGCTAATTGTTACCCAGGATAGCAATAGTACTGTAAATATAAGGATGCCTCTTGGAATGATTGAAGATACAAAATGGGTTCCCTATGGTAAGGACCTTTTTAGGCAAACTGACAAAGAAACCTATCTGGCATATCAAAAAGATGATCGAGGTCAGGTAGAATATCTTTTTTTCACAAATGGCGGAGCCCAGGCTATTGAACGTGTTCCTTGGCATGAACGCTTCTGGGTAATTCTTTTTTTTGTGGGATTCTCCCAACTCCTGTTCTTAAGCATTACAATTGAATGGTTGGTGAGGGCAATCGTCAGAAGGCTCACCAAGAGAAAGGCCTACCCATTGCCCCCCAGCTTAAGGTTAGCTAAAGATTTAACTCGAGGTATCAGCATTTCTGGGATTATAATTGCGGGTGTTGTAGGTGTAATGGCTAGCCATGTTATGGCCACCCTAAATTCGCCACTTCTCATATTTTTACCACTCATTTCTCTTATGGGGTGGCTTATGGGTATTGGCTCAATTGCTTTAATAGTAGTTACCATCGGAATATGGAGAAATAATGAAGAAAAAATTTGGCATAGAATTATCTATCTTCTTTCCGCTTTTGCAGGGTTGTGCTTCACCTGGGTCTTGTATTACGGAAATATGCTTTGGTTTACAACCCTGTAATCCCAAGCATCTCGTAGATTTGTTAAAGAAAGAAATTGAAAACGGGCTGAAGTGATATGCGCTTTAGCCCGTTTTTGTTGAACTTTAAAATGTTTAGGTAAATTTTGTGATTTAGATATTGGAAAGAAGATTTTTTAGCTTTTGATTGAATACTATTTACAGAGTACTAATATCAGTCTTTCTATATAGAAATCAGATTTTTAATTTGAAAGGAGCCAAGTAATGAAAATAGGTATTATTGTGCATTCCCACACAGGAAATACGCTGCTTGTTGCTCAGGATTTACAGAATGTATTGAATGCAGGCGGTCATTCGGTGAACTTAGAAAGAGTAACGGCTTGTAATGAGAATCCCTCGGCAACTGCGAATATTCAACTAAGTAATATTCCGGATATAAAGGAATATGATGTGCTGATTTTCGGGGCACCCGTTCGCGGGTTTTCGTTATCACCTGTTATGAAAATCTATTTAACTCAGATAGCCTCTTTGGAAGGTAAAAAAGTTGGATGTTTTGTTACACATTTTTTCCCCTTTGCTTCCATGGGGGGAACGCAATCTATATTACAAATGAAAACCTTATGTGAATCTAAAAATGCTTTCATCTTTGATACGGGGATTATAAATTGGTCTAACTTCAATCGCAAAAGAGAGATCAAGGAATTATTAGAAAAGTTAAGTAGAGTGCAATGAAAAATGTTAAAAACAATTAAATATGGAGGCTGAGTAGGATGCATTGGAAAAAGATATATTTATTTGGTGGCTGTGCTGCCTTAATTGCATTTTGTGGAACCTTGTTTGATATTATTTTTGGATCCGTCACTACCGGAAGTCTATCTGAATTACCTCAAACAGCAATTGAAAGATTTCATGAATTTCAGGGGAATTGGTTTCTGGGACTTTATCATTTAGATTTATTAAATGCTATTATAGCCTTAATAATGATTCCGGTATTTTTTGCTTTGTTTGCAATTCACCAAAGAAGAGATATTGCTTTTTCGGGATTGGCATTGACAATTTGCTATGTCGGAACGATAATTTTTGTTACAACAAATACCGCACTGCCAATGATGGAGTTGAGTGAAAAATATTTTCTGGCTACTGAAGAATCCCAAAAAACATTAATTGCTGCGGCGGGTGAAGCGCTACTTGTACGAGGTGAACATGGCAGCCCGGGTGTATTTCTTGGTTTTCTTATCTCAACCTTGGGAAGTGTTAGTATGGCAATTCTTATGTTAAAAGGTAAAGTATTTAAAAAAACCGTATCCTGGTTTGGAATACTAGGGCATAGTTCACTTCTGGTTTATATAATACTGGTAACCTTTATTCCTGAAATTCAAAATATTGCGGTAGCTGTGGCAGCTCCGGGTGGAATAATGGCCCTTTTATGGGTTCTTCTCATAGGTATTCAGCTAATAAAGTTTGGAACTACATCAGATACATAAAAGTGGAATTACATTTCCTTTAGAAGCACTTCATTGATGCCTAATCTCGGTCTTTGGGCAGGCGACTGATCCGGGTAACCTACAGGCAGCAGCGCCACAATCTCATATCTTTCATCAAGATCTAAAAGTTTTTTAACCTTTTCCTTATCAAACATCATAACCCAACAGCTTCCAAGGCCTAAATCCACAGCCCTGAGAGTTATATGATCAATTGCAATAGCTGCATTTAAATTTAAATAAGCTTTCACCGCGGCTACATCCATATTGCTTTCTTTTTTGCTATCGGTGTTAGGTTCCTTAGTTTCATTATCAAGTGGAGTATCTACAAATGCTTGAGCTTCTCGAAGTTCTTTCATTCTAGCGCCAACCGAGACAATAGATTGTGTGTCAACGCAGCAGGCAATCACTACCGGGGCAGCTGCTCCAAAGGGCAGTGGAGTATATTCTTTCAATTTTGCTCTTGTTTCTGCACTCTTTATTAGGACATAACGCGTAGGTTGAAGGTTTGTGCCTGAAGGAGCGAGTCTACCCGCCTCCAATAAATCATTAATATATCGATCCGGTATAGCATCCGGTTTAAATTTTCTTATACTTCTTCTTGAACTTATTGCTTCTAAAACTTCCATTTATACACCTCATCTTATTTATAGAATTGTAGCAACTCTAATTTTTCACGTACCTATTATATAGTATCACAGATTTAATTGTTTCAAACAAGACTAAGTGCTTTCTACTTATAGCAACAAAATTGGTCACAATATTCAGAAAATTTCTTAGATAAGTTGACAGATACCATATGTTACTGTAAACTAAATATATAATTGAATAGACCTCACTTTTATAGGTGGGGTAGAGGCGCGACATTTAACAGTCTTTAGTGGAGTTTGAGAAGCATTGATACTAAGGAGAAGGAAAGGTCGCCGAAGCCGTAATATTCTCAATATTATTGGCTGGGTCTGTAGTTAAGAACTGCAGGACTGGCTCGATAAACTTCCCAGTTTATTGAGTTGTGCTATCTCACGTGGGAAAAGATGAGGAATTAAGGGCAACTATACATATTGCGACCTGAGTTCACCTCAGGTCGTTTTTTTGTTTTAGTAAATCCCTAAAAGAATTAAAAAATATAATATAATAGGAGGAGAGATTAATCATGATAAAAAAATTATCAATATTAATAGTCTTATCTTTGTCATTCATGATGCTATTAGCAGGATGTGGATCAAGTAATAACTCGGAGGATACAAAAACACCAGAAAAAGAAACCTTTACGGTAGGTCTTGAAGCCGGATACGCACCCTTTAACTGGACCCAAATGGATGATTCCAATGATGGCGTTAAAATGGATGGCAATGCAGAATATGCTGGTGGATATGATGTGGAAATTGCTAAAAAGATTGCTGAAGGTTTAGGAAAAGAATTAGTTATTGTGAAAACTGAATGGGATGGCCTGGTACCGGCATTAATTTCAGGTAAAATCGATGCAATTATAGCTGGTATGTCTCCAACACAAGAACGTAAAAAGACTATCGACTTCTCGGACAACTATTACAAATCAAATTTAGTTATGGTTGTTAAAAAGGGTGGAGAGTTTGAAGGTGCAGCTTCTATCCTAGATTTCAAAGGAGCAAAAATAACTGCTCAATTAAATACCTTCCACTATTCAGTAATTGATCAAATTACAGGGGTAGCCAAGGAGCCGGCTATGGACAACTTCCCGGCAATGAGAGTTGCTCTTGAGTCAGGAATGATAGATGGATACGTTTCAGAACGTCCGGAAGGTGTCAGTGCTGAAGCTGCTAACGAAAACTTTAAAATGGTAGAATTTACGGATGGATTTAATACCTCAGATGATGATACGGCAATCGCTGTAGGTGTTGCCAAAGGTAGTGAATTAACTACAAAAATCAATGAAATCTTAGCAGGTATCTCAGAGGAAGAGCAGACAAGCATTATGGATGCAGCTATTAAGAATCAACCAGCAGCTAAATAATAATTAAAATAGAGACCGGGTGCATGTTATGCATTCGGTTTCATGGTTTTACGAGTTTTTAAAGGAGGAAAAAAATGAGCTTTGAGTGGATAGTAGACATTATTTCAAACAACTGGCCAATGTTCCTGCGTGGAGCTGGAGTAACACTCTTAATTGCAATGATTGGTACTATTTTAGGTTCTGTTATCGGTTTATTCGTAGGAGTTGTACGTACTATTCCGATGCCTGAACGAGGTCATAAAAGAATCATGCTTAAAATTACTAATTTTTTCCTTTCTTGTTATATAGAATTATTCCGTGGAACACCTATGATTGTACAAGCCATGGTAATTTATTATGGATCTGCGTTAGCATTTGGTATAGATATGAACCGATTAACGGCAGCTATTCTTGTCGTATCGATTAATACAGGTGCTTACATGTCAGAAATTGTTCGTGGTGGTATTGTTTCTATCGATAAAGGACAATTTGAAGCAGCTCATGCTATAGGTATGAATCATATTCAAACGATGGTTAATGTCGTATTACCACAGGTAATTCGTAATATTTTACCAGCAACGGGTAATGAATTTGTAATTAATATCAAAGATACTGCAGTGCTTAATGTAATTTCTGTAACAGAATTATATTTCCAAACAAAATCAGTTGCAGGGAACAACTTCAGATATTTCGAATCATTTTTCGTGGCCAGTGTGATTTATTTCATAATGACCTTTACCGTAACAAGGATTTTGCGTTATTTTGAAAGAAGAATAGATGGTCCGGATAATTACATTATGGGCGGTAACCAAATGCAAGTAGAAAGACCTAAAGATATGTACTAAAAAGAGCGCTGATTAAATCAATACTGGACAAAGGAGGGGAAAGTATGGAAAAGGTAATTGATATTCAACATTTAAGTAAATCCTTTGGAACTCATGAAGTGTTAAAAGACATTGATTTTTCAGTAAATAAAGGAGAAGTTGTTTGTATAATCGGATCATCTGGATCCGGTAAATCAACCCTTCTTCGTTGTGTTAATCTTTTAGAAAAACCAAGCGGTGGGCAAATTATTTATCATGGCGAAAATATTCTGGATGATAAGCATGATATCTTCGCATACCGTAGAAAGTTAGGTATGGTTTTTCAACAATTTAACTTATTTAATAATCATGATGTTTTAAACAATTGTAGCATGGGACAAATTAAGGTGTTAGGACGTTCCAAGGTAGAGGCTGAAAAGGTAGCTATGGAATATTTGCAAGTAGTAGGAATGGAACAATTTATTAACGCCAAACCAAAACAGTTATCAGGTGGCCAAAAACAGCGCGTGGCTATAGCTAGAGCACTTTCTATGGAGCCGGATGTGATGTTGTTTGATGAACCAACATCAGCCCTTGATCCTGAGATGGTAGGAGAAGTTCTTAAAGTTATGAAGGAACTAGCAGAAACAGGTCTTACCATGTTAATCGTAACTCATGAAATGGCCTTTGCAAGAGAAGTAGCTGACCGTGTGGTGTTTATGGACCAAGGAGTTATTGCAGAAGAAGGAAGTCCAGAGCAAATCTTCAATAATCCAACTCAAGATCGCACCAGGGAATTCTTAAAACGTACCTTAAAAGAGATGTAAGACAGTTATGCTTATTATATGAAGCGAATCAAATAAGCAGTTTTAGTAGAAAACTTACAATTGTGTTTTGTGTTCCCTCAGGCTGATTATAATGTACCCTATAGAATAGACAAACGAAAAAGTCTACTCTATAGGGTATTTATATTATGCTATACTAAGAAAAAGTAAAATTGGAGAGATAAAATGAGCAAAAACCTATTTACAGATGAAGATATAAAGAAGTTATCTACAAACAAGTATGTTAGAACTGTTAGTCCTAAAGCGATTACTTATACCGATGAATTTAAGCGGATCTTAATAGCTGAACACAATAATGGTAAATCAACCAGAAAAATATTTGAAGAATGTGGTTTTGATGTTGATGCATTAGGAATGATTCGTGTAAAGGCCGCTGGGAAAAGGTGGCGTAAAACTTTCAGAAAAGATGGAGTGCTCGGCTTGGATGATGCAAGAAAAATCAACAACAGGAAAGCTCAGCCACAAAATTTATCTTTAAAAGAGCAGAACAGCAGACTCGAAGCACAAATTAAATTATTGAAAGCGGAGAATGAACTGCTAAAAAAAATCGAGATAGCAGAAAGGGGGTTG
>JUEG02000890.1_pt1 | contig 22675 bp, 14 predicted proteins | sample 432341 | NCBI WGS metagenome assembly JUEG02 (sample SAMN02953476, study PRJNA257561) | rock porewater metagenome | biome: terrestrial; feature: Opalinus Clay rock; material: porewater; isolation source: Opalinus Clay rock BIC-A1 borehole | place: Switzerland: Mt Terri URL, St-Ursanne ... | reverse complement strand
CCTGGACCGCGACCGCCGGCGAGGTCCTCGCGAAGGTCCGGCTCGTCGCGACCAACGTGAAGAAACTTGTCAATAGCAACTCGAACTGACATGAACAGGATCACGAGACACTAGACCCCAGGCTGTACCTGGAAAGGGCTACCAAACGAGACGGCAGCCGGCCGGAACTGACCTATCTGGATTTTCTTCCGGTCGAGTCGCGGCACTTCGTCAACGCTGACATCAGCGTGCAGACGCCCTGCCGTCCGGCCCCGCGCCTCGGAGCAGCCATCGGTCTCCCCAATCTTTGGGTGAAGGACGAGTCCCGTCAGCCGACGGGGACCACCAAGGACCGGCTCGCAGCGGTGGTCCTGGCAGCGTTCCGGCAGTTCGGCATCAAGGAGTGGGTGGCTTCCAGCACCGGAAACAGCTCGACGGCCCTCGCCCGCGCCGTCCAGCACGACCCCTCGATGCGGGCCCACTTCTTCTGTGGCCGGGACTTCGTCGGGGACCACGATGTCGAAACCAGCGACCGGGTGTCGCTGACCGTCATCGACGGCAGCTACGCAGAGGCGACGAAAGCGGCCCAGGAGTTCGCGGCCCAGCACGGCCTAGCCTGGGAGGGCGGCTTCTTCAACTGGGCCCGCCGTGAGGGCCTGAAGCTCACCTACCTCGAAGCCTTCGACGCGATGGACACCAAGCCGGATGTCGTCGTCCAGGCCATCAGCAGCGGCATGGGGATGATGGCCGCACGCAAGGGGGCCGAGGAATACCTCAGCTGCGGTCGGCTCGACAAGGTGCCTCGCTTCCTGATGGTGCAGCAGGACACCTGCGCCCCCATGGCCGCAGCCTGGCGCGAGGGGCGTGCGGCACTGGACGAGAGTGACGTCGTCGCGCACCCCCAGGGCCTGGCCCGGGCGATCCTGCTCGGCGACGGCCGCGCCACCTACCCATACATGCGCGAGATCGCCGCCGACAGCGGCGGCAGCATCGTGTCGGTGACCCAGGAGGAGCTGGTCAGCGCCCGTGGCATGCTCCGTGAGCTGGAGGGCCTGGACGTCTGCCACTCCTCGGCCGCGACCATCGCCGCGCTGCACAACGAGGCGGCAGCCCAGCGGATCGCCCCGCACGAGGTGGTCCTGGTCAATCTGACCGGCCGCGAGCGGGTCCGTACGACGGTCAGCGCCGGACCGGCCTTCGCCGAGGCCACCGTCAGCCAGTCGGTCGGCAGCCTGGCGGTCGTCCGGTCCTTCACCTCTTTCACCGGAACACCCGCTGGACCGGCCGGTTCCCGTACCGGGCCCGTACGGGAACAGGCCGGGCAGCTGCCCCGGCGGAACCACGGAGCGGCGCCCGCCACCGGCCGGAACAGGGTGGTGCAGCAGAACTCTCTCCCTAAGCGCCCACAGCAGCCGCAAGCGAAGCGAGGTCATCATGAGTGAGCAGTCCCACGAGTCGGACCCGGAACTGCCGGACGAATTCGGGGAGTCCGACGAGGCCGCCGAGTACGCGGACAGCCTGGACATCGCCGTCGTAGGCATGGCCGGCCGCTTCCCCGGCGCCCGTACGGTCGGCGAGTACTGGGACAACCTCAAAGCGGGCGTCTGCTCCGTCACCCGCTTCGAGGACGAGGAACTCCTCGCCCGCGGCGTGGCGGCGGCCACCCTCGCCGATCCGAACTTCGTCCGTGCGGGCTACCCGCTGGCGGACAGCGAGAAGTTCGACGCGGCGTTCTTCGGCTACTCCCCGCGCGAGGCCGAACTCATGGACCCGCAGCACCGCGTGCTGCTCGAATGCGCCTGGTCGGCCTTGGAGAGCTCCGGGCACGACGCCGAGGAGTACGACGGCCTGGTCGGCGTGTACGCGGGGGCAGGAAACAACACGTACCTCCTCTTCAACATCGCTTCCCAGCCGGGCGCCGCGGACATCCTCGGCGACAAGCAGACGGTGATCGGCAACCGGTCCGACTTCCTCAGCAGCCGGGTCTCCTACAAGCTCGGCCTGGAGGGTCCCGCCCTCAACATCCAGTCCGCTTGCTCCACTTCGCTGGTCGCGGTGGTCGAGGCGTGCCAGGCGCTGCTGGCGTACCAGTGCGACACGGCGCTGGCCGGTGGCGTCGCGGTCGACGCGATGCGCAGCAAGGGCTACACCTACCGCCCGGACGGGATCCTATCGCCGGACGGCAACTGCCGCACTTTCGACGCCCGCGCGCAGGGGACGGTGGGCGGCGACGGCGTCGGCATGGTCGTGCTGAAGCGCCTCAAGGACGCGATCACCGACGGCGATCACATCCACGCCGTGATCAAGGGCAGCGCACTGAACAACGACGGCTCCCAGCGGGCCGGGTTCAGCGCGCCCAGTGCCATCAGCCAGGCGAGCGTCATCTCCACCGCGCTGGCCAACGCGGACGTGTCCGCGGAGAACGTCCGTTACGTCGAACTGCACGGCACGGCCACCATTCTCGGTGACCCCATCGAGTTCTCGGCGCTCGCGTCGGCCTACTCCGGAGTGAAAGCGGGCAGTTGTGCCCTCGGCTCGGTCAAGACGAACATCGGGCACCTCGACTCCGCCGCAGGTGTGGCCGGGCTGATCAAGACGGTGCTGGCCGTCGAGCACGGCCTGCTGCCGCCCTCGCTGCACTTCGAGCGGCCCAACCCGCGGATCTCGCTGGAAGACAGCCCGTTCTACGTCAACACCGAGCTGCAGCCGTGGCCCGAGGAGGACGGTCCGCGGCGCGCCGGTGTCAGCTCCTTCGGGCTCGGCGGCACCAACGCCCACCTGATCCTGGAGCAGTCGCCGCGAGCCGCGCGGCAGGAGGAGCCGGGCGACGGCGCCGCGCAGCCGGCCGACGGCGCCGAGCAGCTGCTCGTGCTCTCCGCCAAGAGCCCCGAGGCGCTGGAGTCGGCCACCGACCAGCTCCACGACCATCTGAGCGCGCACCCCGAACTCTCGCTGGCCGACGTCGCGTTCACCCTCCAGCATGGGCGGCGGGCCTTTGCTCACCGGCGGACGATGGTCTGCGCGAGTGTCGATGAGGCGCTTCAGGCGCTCGATGCCCGGGACGACGGGCGGCTGCACACCGCGAGCGCGCCCGAGGCGGCGCACCGCCCGGTGGCCTTCATGTTCACCGGCTTCGGTACCCAGTTCCCCGGCATGGCCCGCGAGCTCTACGCGCAGGAGCCCGTGTTCGCCGCCGCACTGGACAAGTGCGCCGGTCTGCTGGAGCCGCTGCTCGGCGAGGACGTCCGCAAACTGGTCTTCACCGTCGACGAGTCGGCGGAATCCGCTTCTCCGCAGCCCCACGACTTCCAGCGCCTGCTCCTTCAGCCCGAGCGCAGCGAGCACCCGTTGGACCAGCCTCGGCTCGGGTATCCGGCGGTGTTCGCCCTGGAGTACGCGCTGGTCGACCTCTGGGCCTCCTGGGGGGTCGAGCCCGAGGTCATGATCGGTCACAGCCTCGGTGAGTACGTCGCGGCCTGCGTCGCGGGGGTCTTCTCGCTGTCGGACGCCCTGCGCCTGGTGGTGGAGCGGGCCCGCCTGATCGAGGAGCAGGGCGAGGGCGCGATGCTCGCGGTGCCGCTGTCAGAGGAGGCTGTCGCCCGGTACACGGACGACGACGTCTGCCTCGCCGCGATCAACGGCGCACAGACCTGCGTGCTCTCCGGTTCCGTCGACGGCATCGAGCGCGTCGCCGCCGAGCTCCTGGCGAACGATGTCGCCTCACGCCAACTGACCACCCGTTTCGCCTTCCACTCGCCGATGATGGACCCCGTGGTCGAGCGCTATGCCGAGCTGGTCCGCTCGGTGGTGCTCAACGCGCCTTCGACGCCGTTCGTCTCCAACCTGACCGGTACCTGGATCACCGACAGCGAGGCCACGAGCCCCGAGTACTGGGCCCGGCACGTCCGGCACACCGTGCGTTTCGCGGACGGCATGAGCACCCTGTGGTCGGTTCCGGACATCGCGATAGTCGAGATCGGCCCCGCGCCGACCCTGACCTCGGGGGCCCTCCAACACCCGGCGGCCGCCAGCACCGACCGGGTCGTCGTCCCTTCCCTTCCGGGCGCCTTCCACGGACAGAGCGACCGCGGAGCGCTGCTCCGGGCCGCCGGACGGCTGTGGCTCGCCGGGCGCGCACGCCCCTTTCCCCGCCCGGTCTCCGGCAGGCGGGTTCCGCTCCCCACCTATCCCTTCGAGCGGCGCACCTACTGGCTTCGGCCCGGTGCCGCGCCGCTCGGCGGAGGCTCCGTCCAGCAGCGGCGCGGCTCACTGCCGGAGTGGTTCCACTCACCGTCCTGGCGACGGCTCGCCGCACCTGCCCGGCCCGGGGCGGCGGAGCTCGCCGACCGGCGCTGGCTCGTCTTCGCGGACGAGACCGGTGTCGGGCGGCATCTCGCCGACCACCTCGAAGCGGCCGGTGCCACCGTGCGTACGGTCCACCCGGGGTCCGAGTGGAACCGCAAGAGCGAACGCGAGTACGTACTCGACCCCGCGCGGGGGGCCCACTTCACCGAGCTGGCCGAGGCGCTGCGTGCCGAGGGGGCGCTGCCCGAGCGGGTGGTCCACTGCTGGAGCGTGGGGGACGACGCCGACCGCGCCACCGCCCCCGAGGAGGTGCAGGGCCTGGTCCGGCGCTCCTTCGAGAGCCTGGTCCACTGGGCCCAGGCCTGCGGGACCGAGCTGATGACTCAGCCCCAGCGCTGGGACGTGGTGTCCACCGAGGTCTGTGCCGTCCTCGGGGACGAGCCGCTCTGCCCGCCCAAGGCCACCGTCCAGGGGCTCTGCAAGGTGCTGCCGCAGGAGTATCCCTCCCTCAACTGCGTACATCTCGACCTGCGCCTCGACGGCACGCAGCCGGTGTCCGAACTGGCCGGGCAGTTGCTGTCCGACCTCGCCGCCCCGACCAGCGAGCGGACCGTCGCGCTGCGCGGACGGCACCGCTGGGCGCCCACGTACGTACAGGCCCCGCTGCCCGCGCGCACGGGCTCCCCGCTGAAGGCGGACGGGGTCTACCTGATCACCGGCGGTCTAGGGAAGATCGGTCTGCTGATGGCCAGGGCGCTGGCCGAGCAGGAGCGCGTGCGTCTGGTCCTGTTCGGACGGACGGGTCTGCCGCCGCGGGAGAACTGGGACGACGCGGAGCTCGCCGAGGGAACCCGATCGGTGGTCCGTGCCGTTCGCGCGATCGAGGCGCTCGGCTTCCAAGTGATCGTGTCCGCCACCGACCTCTCCGACCTCCCGGACATGCTCGTCCTGAAGGCACGCGTCCTGCGGGAGTTCGGCCCGATCAACGGTGTGCTGCACTGCGCCGGCACCACCGGACCCGCCGCTCACCGGGAGGTGTCCGTGCTGAGCGGGCAGGATGCCTCCTGGCACTTCGTGCCCAAGCTGTACGGCACCCAGGTGCTGCACGAGGTGCTGGCCGACCAGCAGTTGGACTTCGCCCTCATCGCCTCCTCGATCGCTTCCCTCCTGGGCGGCCTCGGCTTCGGTGCGTACGCCGCCGCGAACGCCGCTCTCGACGCCTTTGCGCAACGCCACCACTGCGCCGCGATTCCGTGGACCAGCGTCAACTGGGAGGCCTGGTTCTTCTCGGCCGAGGACCAGCGCGACTCCGCTCTCGGCGCGGCAGTACGGGAATTGGCGCTGACGCCGGAGGAGGGACACCGGGTGGTCACCGAGCTGCTCAACGCCGTCCCGCAGCCGCAGGTCGTCGTCTCCACCGGTGACCTGGCGCTCCGTCAGGAAATTTGGGCCGACACGGTGGCCGACGCGCCGACCCCAGCCCGCCTGCACGAACGCCCCAACCTGCGCAACCCCTTCGTCGCCCCGAACGGGGAGACGGAACGCCAGGTCGCGGGGATCTGGCAGGAACTACTCGGAGTGGAGAGCGTGGGCGTGCACGACAACTTCTTTGAACTGGGCGGCAGTTCACTGCTCGGCCTCCAGGTCGTGCACCGCCTGCGGCAGGAGCTGGCCGTGTCCGTGCCGCTGACCATCGTCTACGAGGGCCCCACCGTGCACACCCTGGGCGGGCTCATCGACAACCTCCGAGCCGCGCGGTGAAGGCCTCCGAGGACGGCATCGCAATCGTAGGCATGGCCGGACGCTTCCCCGGCGCCAGGGACGTGGACGAGTTCTGGTCGAACCTGCGCGACGGCGTCGAGTCGATCGTGCCGCTGAGCGACGAGGAGCTGACGGCGGCCGGGGTCGCTCCCGAACTCTTCGGCCAGCCGGACTACGTGAAGGCCGCTCCCCGGTTCGCCGGGAGCGATCTGTTCGACGCGGAGTTCTTCGGATACACGGCCCGCGAGGCCGAGTTGATGGACCCGCAGCACCGGCTGTTCCTGGAAACCGCCTGGGAGGCCCTGGAGAATTCCGGTTACGACGCCGCCCGGTACCCCGGCAGCATCGGCGTCTTCGGCGGCGCCGGCACCAACCGTTACGTCCAGCACGTCTACTCGCACTCGCAGTTGGTGGAGACGGTGGGCCTCACCCAGGTCCTGGTGGGGAACGAACTCGGCTTCCTGTCCTCCAGGGTGTCGTACAAGCTGGATCTGCAGGGCCCGGCCATCTCCCTGCGCGCCGCCTGCTCGACCGCGCTGGTCGCCGCCCACACAGCCTGCCGGAGCCTGCTCGCCCGGGAGTGCGACATGGCGCTGTCCGGCGGCGTCCATGTCGACCCCACCCCGGGCGCCGGCTACCTGTACCAGGACGGGTCCTTCGTCTCCCCGGACGGGCACGTCCGCCCGTTCGACGCGGACGCCAGGGGCACGGTCTTCGGGAGCGGTGTCGGCGCGGTGGTGCTGAAGCGGCTGGCCGACGCGCTGGCCGACGGCGACACCATCCATGCGGTGATCAAGGGCTCCGCCGTGAACAACGACGGTGCGGTCAAGGTCGGCTTCACCGCTCCCAGCGTGAGCGGCCAGGCCGCGGTCATCACCGCGGCGCTCGCCGACGCGGGTCTCGCACCCACGGACATCGACTACGTCGAGGCGCACGGTACGGGCACCTCCCTGGGCGACCCGATCGAGGTGCAGGCCCTGTCGCGGGCCTTCGCCGGTGCGCGGTCGTGCGCGCTCGGCTCGATCAAGGGCAACATCGGGCACCTCGACGCCGCCTCCGGCATCGCCGGGCTGCTCAAGGCCACGCTCGCCCTCAAGCACGAGACGCTGCCGCCGTCGCTCAACTACGTGCGCGGCAACCCGGACATCGACTTCGCCGACAGCCCCTTCCACGTCCAGTCCGCGGCCAGCTCCTGGCCGCGCACCGACCGCGTACGCCGCGCCGGTGTCAGCGCCTTCGGCTTCGGCGGCTCCAACGCCCATGTCGTACTCGAAGAGGCACCCGTCGCCGAGCCCTCGTCGGCGAGTCCGCGCCCGACCGAGACGCTGCTCCTGTCCGCCCGTACCGCCGAGGCGCTCGAAGCGGCCACGGACCGGCTCGCCGAGTCCCTCCGCCGCGGTGGGCCCCACCTCGCCGACGCCGCCTACACCCTCGCCACCGGCCGCCGCACCTTCCCGCACCGCCGTACGGTCACCGGCGCCGACGCGTCGGCCGTGGCGACGGCCCTGGAAACGCGCGACCCCGCCCACGTCACGACCAGTCATGCCACGCGCGAGGGCGCGCCCCTGGTATTCCTGTTCACCGGCCAGGGCTCCCAGCACCCGGGGATGGCCCGCGACCTCTACGAGCAGGAACCGTGCTTCCGCGCCACTGTCGACGAGTGCGCCGGGCTGCTGGAGCCCGTCCTCGGCGCCGACCTCCGCGATGTCATGTTCGACGTCATGCTCACGGAGGACGCCCGTCTCGACCAGACCGAGTGGGCCCAGCCCGCCCTGTTCGTGATCGAGTACGCGCTCGCGCAGCTCTGGCGTTCCTGGGGCATCGTCCCCACCGCGATGCTCGGGCACAGCCTCGGCGAGTGGGTCGCCGCCTGTGTCGCCGGGGTCTACGCCCTTTCCGACGCGCTCCGGCTGGTCGCCCTCCGCGGCCGCCTCATGCAGGCCCAGGCGCCGGGCGCCATGCTGAACATCATGGCCGACCGGGCGGCGGTCGTAGCGGCTCTTCCGTCCGGTCTCTCCCTGGCGGCCCACAACGGCCCCCGCGACTGCGTGGTTTCCGGTGCCCACTCCGGCGTCGAGGCCTTCGAGACGGTGGCGAAGACGAAGGGGTGGGCCACCCAGCGGGTCGCCACCACCCGTGCCTTCCACTCGGCCCTGATGCGCCCGATGGTCGAGGAGTTCACCTCCGCCGTCGCGGCCACCGACCGCCGGGCTCCGGGCATCCCGTTCGTATCGAACGTCACCGGCCGGTGGATCAGCGACGAGCAGGCCCGCGATCCCCAGTACTGGGGCAACCACATCCTCTCCACGGTCGAGTACGTCACCAGCGTGCAGACCGCCGCCAGCGAGCCCGGCAGTGTGCTGCTCGAAGTCGGCCCCGGCCAGACGCTCACCAGCCTGGCCCGACGCGCCCTCGTCAGTGCGGGCACCAAGGCCGCGATCTTCGCCTCGCTCCCCCACAAGCGAGACCGCCGCACCGGCGCCGAGACAATCCAGCGCACCCTCGGCAGCCTCTGGCTCACCGGTGCCGGTCCCGACTGGTCCGCCTACTACGCCGGCCGGCGGCGCCGCCGGATCCCGCTTCCCACCTACCCCTTCCAGCGCAAGCGCTACTGGCTGGAGCCCCGGACACCGACGGCGGTCAGCAGCACGCCCGCCCGCCGCGACAACGTCATGGACTGGTTCTACGCACCTTCCTGGCAGCGGGCGGCGCTGCCCGCCGTGAAGCTGCCGGTGTCGGACGCACACTGGCTGGTGTTCACCGACGGCCTGGGCGTGGGCGAAGCCGTGGCCGAGCGGCTGCGCGCGGCGGGTGCCGCCGTCTCCGTGGTGGAAGCGGCGGACGCCTGGTCCGAGGGAACCGGCGGCCGGTATGCCGTGAACCCGGCCGACAGCGCCGACTACGACCGCCTGATCACCGCTCTGCGCAACGGCCCCTCCGGCGTGCCCACCCGGATCGTCCACGGCTGGAACGTCACCTCCGCCGGTGCGGAAGCGGGTCTGCCGCTCGGCTTCGAGAGCCTGGTCCGCCTGGTCCAGGCCCTCGTCAACCGTGCCGAGCGGGCGCCGCGCCGGCTCTGGGTACTCAGCAACGGTCTGCACAACGTCACCGGCGCCGAGCCGCTCACCCCGCTGAAAGCCACCCTGCTCGGCCCGGCCCGGGTCCTGCCCCGCGAAGTGCCGGACACCGCCTGCCGCAGCGTCGACCTCGACTGCTTCATCGCTCCGACAGCGGCACAACTGGACCGGCTGTGGGCGGAGTTCGCGGCCGAGCCGGAGAGTGGGACGGAGACGGTGGCCCATCGGGGCGGCCACCGCTGGTCCCAGCACTTCGTCCCCCAGCGGCTCCCCCTGCACGAGGGGACACCCGTGGTGCGCAAGGGCGGAACCTACCTCGTGACCGGAGGTACGGGAGCTCTGGCGCTTGCCCTGGCCGGGCATCTCGCCGCCGCCGGAGCCCGGATCGCGCTCACATCCCGCAGCCGGCTGCCCGGCGCCGAGGGATGGGACGCGTGGCTCGCCGGGAATCCGGCGGACAGCCGCACCAGGCGGGTGGTCGCCGAGCTGGCGCGCCTGCGGGACGCCGGCGCGGAACTGCTCGTACTGCAGGCCGATGCGAGCGACCGAGAGGCCATGCGCGAGGCGGTCCGGCAGACCACCCTGCGCTGGGGTCCCCTGCACGGTGCGTTCCACGCCGCGGGCGTGGCCTGGCGGTGGTCTGATCCAGCTCAAGGACCTGGCAGCGGCCGCCGAGGTGCTGCTCCCAAAGGTGCAGGGCACTCTGGTGCTCGAAGAGGTGCTGGCCGGCCAGTCCCTGGACTTCCTGGTGCTGTTCGGCTCCAACGGCGCGAACATCGGCAGCCTCGGCCAGGTGGACTACTGCGCCGCGAACTGCTTCCTCGACGCCTTCGCCCAGGACCGCGGCCGGCACCGGCGTGTGCTCTCCATCGACTGGGGCCCGTGGAAGGACACCGGCATGGCGGTCGACACCGCCCATCCGTCCGCCGTCGAGCACGCACAGCAGCATGGCATGTCGACGGCGGACGGGCTGCGGGCGCTCGACACGATCCTGCTCAGCGCTTCGGAGCCGCAGCTCATCGTCTCCCCCTCCGAACTCTCCGCGCTGTTCTCGGCTGCCCCCTCCCTCACTGACGAAGCGGCCACCGAGACGCCTTCCGACACACACGAACGGCCGGACATACTCACCGAGTTCGTCACTCCGCGCAGTGATGCCGAGCGCACGGTCTGCGCGGTGTGGCAGGACCTGCTGGGGATAGAGAAGGTCGGCATCCAGGACAGCTTCTTCGACCTGGGCGGCAATTCCCTGATCGCCATCCAGCTCGTGAACACCGTAAACACACGGCTGGGCACGAAGATCACGCTGGGCGACCTGTACGAAGGGCTCACGGTCGCGCACCTGGCCGGTCTGACCGAAGCTCCGCCCCAGCGGTCGACTCCTCAGAGCACCAAGTCCCTTGAGGAGCGTCGCGTGAACATGCAGCAGCGGCGTCAGCATCAGCAGCGCCGCCGGACGGCCAGGGACGGGCAATGACCACTGGGTCCACCGGCCTCCCGGCGCGGGGCGACTCCCCCTGATCCGTTTGTCGCTTTCCCACAACCTCGAAGTCTCCCGCAACCTCAAAGGTGGTATCGCGTGACTATCCGTACCGTAGGCGTGATCGGCGCAGGCACGATCGGCCGAGGCGTCGCCCAGTCCTTCGCAGAGGCCGAGTTCGACGTGGTCCTCGTGGACATTTCGCAGGACCAGCTCGACAGCGCGGTGGCCCAGATCGGGCGTGACGTGCTGGTGCACGCCATGCTCCTCGGGCGCCGGCCGAGGGAGAGTTCCGAGACCGTGCTCTCCCGGATCCGTACCAGCACGGAGCTCTCGTCGCTGACCGACGCCGACTTCATCGTCGAGAACGTCACCGAGAACTGGGACATCAAGCGCGCGGTCTACGAGCAGATCGACAGTATCTGCCGCCCAGGGGTGATCTTCGGGGTCAACACCTCGGCGGTGCCGATCACCCGGGTCGGCTCGGTCACCGGGCGTCCGGCCGGGATACTCGGGCTGCACTTCATGAACCCCGTCCCGATGATGGACACGGTGGAGGTCGTCAGCGGGCACTTCACGTCCGAGGAGACCCTGAAGACCACGCAGGACCTGCTCGGCACGCTGGGCAAGGAAGGCATCGTCGTCCAGGACGCGCCCGGCTTCATCACCAACCGGGTCCTCATGGTCACCATCAACGAGGCGATCTTCTGCGTCCAGGACCAGATCGCCTCGGCCGACGACGTCGACAAGATGTTCCGCGGCTGCTTCGGCCACAAAATGGGCCCGCTGGAGACCGGCGACCTGATCGGCCTCGACACGATCCTGAACTCCATCACCGTCATGTACGAGAGCTACAAGGACAGCAAGTACCGCCCGGCGCCCCTGCTCCAGAAGATGGTCGACGCCAAGCTCCTGGGCCGTAAGACCGGCCAGGGTTTCTACACCTACTGAGACTCCCCCGCTCACTTTCCCCGTTCACTTCTCCACCCTCACCATCGAAGGAAGCGACCCACCATGACGCACGACGACGCCCGTTCCCGGATCCGCGAGTTCCTCAACCCGCACCTGGCCGGTCAGACCGTCGCCGACAGCGACGACATCTTCGCCCTCGGCTATGTCAACTCCCTCTTCGCGATGCAGCTCGCGCTGTTCGTGGAGAAGGAGTTCGCGCTGACTCTCGGGCCGGCAGACATGGACTTCGATAACTTCCGCACCGTGGACGGCCTCGTCCGCCTGGTGACGTCCAGGGCAGCGGTCTGAGACCCCCGGGCAGCGGCCCGAGGCCCCACCCCCGGCGCGCACGGCACCCAGGTGCCGCGCGCGCCGGATCCGTTGTCAGCACCGGCGAGGAAGAAATCACCATGACGCACCCGAACGACGCCCTCACCCGAATCGACCTGCACGGCCCCGTCCCCGAGGCGCTGGGCCCCGAGATCGAGCGCCGCCTCTTCTTCGTCTCGCCCGAGATCACCGGCTACGAGCTGATTGTGGAGGGCGGCGAAGTGCACGGCGTGACCCTGTACTCGGCCGAGCCGATCGCCCAGGAGGCGTTGACCGCCAAGGTCAACGCCATGGTGGACAACGACGTCCGCAAGCAGCTGTCGACCCCGGCCAAGGCGATTTGGACCTCGCCGCATGAGCGCACCCCGCACACCGAAATCTTCGAACTCCTCGCCAAGAGCGACGCGGTGAGCGAGACGGGCGAGGGCCAGGTGGCTCTCGGCGAGCCGCTGATCTCCCTGTTCACGTACTTCGACCGGGCCGTCTGCGACCTGCTAGCGCAGGACTTCGACGCGCGGGAGTACCGGTATCCGACGCTGGTCAAGACCAAGGCACTCGAAACGGCCGGATACTTCAAGTCCTTCCCGCAGCACCTGATGTTCGTCACCCGGCTGCGCAACGACCTCGACGTCTACCAGACGTTCCAGGAGTCGTACGCGGCCGACGGCATCACCTCCGGCACGCTCGACTCGTGCGGCAACGTGGACTACTGCCTGCCGCCGACCATGTGCTACCACACCTTCCACCAGCACAGCGGCCGGACGCTGGAGGAGGACCGGCTCCATGTGGTCACTGCCCGGGGCAAGTCGTTCCGCTTCGAGGCCGCGTACTCCACCACGCTGGAGCGTCTCTGGGACTTCACCATCCGGGAGATCGTCTTCATGGGCACCAGGGAAGACGTGCTGAACTCGCGCGAGCGCTTCATGCGGAAGGTCTTCGCCTTCGTCGGGGAACTCGGCATGAGCGGCTTCTGCGAAGTGGGCAACGACCCGTTCTTCTGCGCCACGGACACCTCCGAGCGGATCTGGTCGCAGCGTCTGATGGAGCTCAAGTACGAGCTGCGGCTGCACGTCGCTCCGGAGCGGTCGATCGCCGTGGGGTCCTTCAACTTCCACGACGACCTGTTCGGCAAGGCCTTCGGCATCGACCACGGTACGAACGGCCCCACCCGCAGCGGTTGCGTCGGCTTCGGCCTGGAGCGGCTCGTCTACGCCTTCCTCTGCCAGTACGGCCTGGACACCGCGGCCTGGCCCGCCCAGGTGCGCTCGGCCGTTGCCGGGGGCCTTCGGTGAGCGAGCACGAGGGCCGTTCCCCCCGCACCCCGCAGGAGGAGATCCTCTGCGCGGTGTTCGCCCAGGTCCTCGGAGTTGGCCGGGTCGGCATCGACGACTCCTTCTTCGAACTGGGCGGTCACTCCCTGCTGGCCACCCGGCTGACCGGCCGCATCCGGGCGGCCCTGGGCGCCGACGTACCGATGCACACGGTCTTCGAGGCCCCGACCGTCGCCCTGCTCGCCGAGCATTTGGCGCGGGGCACCGGCGCCCGGCGCCCCGCGCTGCACGAGCGGGAGCGCCCGGATGAGATCCCGCTCTCGCAGACCCAGCGGCGGCTGTGGTTCCTGAACCGCCTGCACGGCGCGGCCGGGCACTACAACATGCCCATGGCCCACCGGCTGCGCGGCGAGCTCGACATCCCCGCCTTGGAACTCGCCCTGGGCGACCTCGTCGCCCGGCACGAGAGCCTGCGCACCGCCTATCCGGACTGGGACGGCCGGGCCCAGCAGATCGTGCTGGACCCGGACGAGGCCCCCGTCAAGCTGCCGGTCGACCCCGTCGCCGAGGCGGATCTGGTCGGCGCGCTGAGCGAGGAGGCCGGCTACCTCTTCGACCTGACCGCCGAGACGGCCCTGCGCGCCCGTCTGTTCAAGCTGGCGCCCGACGAGCACGTACTGCTGCTGACTGTCCATCACATCGCATGCGACGGCTGGTCGCTGCTGCCGCTGAACCGGGACCTGGAGCTCGCGTACACCGCGCGCCGCCTCGGCACGGAGCCGGACTGGCCCGAACTCCCCGTCCAGTACACCGATTACACGCTCTGGCAGGACGAGCTGCTCGGCGAGCAGAGCGACCCGAATTCACTGCTGAACCGCCAGACGGCGTTCTGGCGCGGCGAGTTGGCGGGCATGCAGGACCGGCTGCGGACCGATTTGGCGGCTCCGCACCCGGAGAGCCCCTCGCACCGGGGCGGGCGGGTCGCCGCCCACGTCCCACAGGCGACCCACCTGGCGCTGCAGAAGCTGGCGCGGGACACCGGCACAAGTGTGTTCATGGTCGTGCAGGCGGCCCTCGCGGCCCTGCTCACCCGGCGCGGGGCCGGTACCGACATCGCCATCGGCATCCCCACGGCCGGGCGCACCGACCAGGGCCTGGACGACCTCGTGGGGTTCTTCGTCAACACGCTCGTACTGCGGACCAGGACGGACAGCGACCCGACCTTCCGCGAGCTGCTGTTCCGGGTGCGTACCACCGACCTGGCGGCCTTCGCGCACCAGGACGTGCCGTTCGACCACCTCGTCCAGTCGCTCAACCCGCCCCGGTCCCCCGCCTGGCATCCACTGATCCAGGTCATGCTGGCGTTCCAGAACAACGAGAGCGCCGAGCTCCGGCTGCCGGGGCTCGCCGTGCGGGCCGAGCCCGTGGAGGAGGGGATCACCCGCTTCGATCTGCGCTTCGAGCTGTTCGAGCGGTTCACCGACGGCCGGGTGCCGGCCGGTATCGACGCCGGCCTCAGCTACGCGCTCGACCTGTACGCTCCCGAAGACGCCGAGCGGCTGGCGCGGGACTTCACCGATCTGCTCAACGTCGTGGCCGGCTCGCCCGGCCTGCGGCTGAGCGAACTCGACCGGGCGCCCGTCCAGGACCTGGCCGAACGCCCGTCCGCCAAGCCTTCGCGCCCCGCCGGGGAGCCGCTGCGGGCCGCGTTCGTCTGCTCCCCGTACGGCCAGCAATGGGTCGGCATGGGACGCACGATGTTCCGTACCGAGCCCGCCTTCCGCTCCGTACTGGAGGAGTGCGACAGGGAACTGGCCCGGCACACGGGCTGGTCGCTCATCCACGAGCTCTTCCTCGACGAACCGGATGCCAGGACGGACGACGTCGGCGTCATGCAGCCCATCATCTTCGCCCTCCAAGTGGGCATCGCCCGCTGGCTGGAGGCGGCGGGCGTCCCGCCGATGGCGATCGCGGGCCACAGCATCGGCGAGGTCGCCGCCTGTGTCGTCGCAGGGATCCTCGACCTCCCGGACGCCGCCCGGCTCGTCCACCACTACAGCGACCAGCAACGCCGCGTGACCGGTCCCGACTGCGGCATGGCCGCGTTCGGTCTCTCCGCGGAGGAGCTCGCCGAGCACCTGACCGACGGCGTCTCCATCGCCGGCCGCAACGGCCCGCGCACCACCGTCCTCGCCGGCGACCGCGCCGAACTGGCGGCGATCGTGGCCGAACTCCAGGCCCGGGACGTGCTCTGTGCCATGGTCCGGGTCGACCTCCCCGCCCACAGCCCGGCCATCGACCCGATCATGGACGATCTAGAGCGGGCCATCGGCACCCTCACCCCTCGCCCCGGCCGGATTCCGATGATCTCCTCGGTGACGGGCGAAGAGCTGGACTGGCGGCAGGCCACCGCGTCCTACTTCGCCAACAACCTCCGCCGGCCCGTCCTCCTCGCCGACGCCACCAGCCACCTTCTCCGCGACCACGACGTCCTCGTGGAGATCAGCGCCCACCCCGTCCTGGCCCACGCTCTGCAGCAGAGCGTGGACGACGCGGACACCGGCGCCACCGTCGTCACCACCATGCGCCGGGGCGAGGACGACCGCACCGGCCTGCTCGATGCCCTCCGCACTCTGGAGGGTCTCTGACCAGCCTTGACAAGCCGGTCGTCGCGACGGGCACGCGCGGTGAGCTGCTCGCGCACCGGAGCGACTACCGGGCCCTGGTGTTCCGCGGCGCCGACGAAAACGAACCGTCCGTCCAGGCGGCCGGTACCCAGGAAGGAATCAGCCGATGAGCGGCTCGGAAGAGGTACCGCGGCTTCCGGTCGCCGACGGCCCGGCCGTGCGCCGGGCCAGCTGGGGGCTGCTCAAGGACGACGGCCCGGCCATGGTCGAGATCATCTCCCTGACCTGTCTGGCCTCGCTGGCGGGCCTCGCGAGCCCGTGGCTGCTGGGCAAGATCGTCACCAGGGTCGAGCAGGACGACATCACGTCCTCCCAGGTCGGCCAGCTGGCCATGGGCGTACTCGCCTTCGCTGTCGCCCAGTTGGTGCTGTCCCGGTGCGCCCGCGCCCACTCCCACTGGTTCGGCGAGCGCGCGCTCGCCCGGCTGCGCGAGGAGGTCGTCGACCGGACCCTCGCTCTGCCGGCCAGGGTGGTCGAACAGGTCGGCACCGGCGATCTGGTGACCCGCTCGTCCGTGGACGGCGTGGCCTCGACGCTGCGCAACGCGGCGGCGGACGTGTTCATCGCCATGGTGCAGGTGCTGTTCATCTTCGTCGCGGTCTGCGTGCTGCATCCGCTGCTGGGGCTGTGCGCGCTCGTGGGCCTACCGTTCGTCTGGTGGGTCAGCCGCTGGTACCTCGCCAGGGCCGGGGACGCCTATCTCGCCGAGGGCGCGGCCGCGTCCGACGTCACCGAGGGGCTGAACGCCACGGCGCAGGGTGCCCGCACCATCGAGGCGTTCGGCCTGCGCAGGAGCCGGGCGCTGCACACGGACAAGACCATCGACACGACGTACCGCGCGGGCCGGCGCACCCTGTTCCTGCGCACCGTGCTGTTCCCCGTCACCGGGTTCGCGCTCTCGCTGCCCCTGGCGCTGGTCCTCCTGGTGGGCGGGTTCGCCTACCTCGACGGTGCGGTCAGCCTGGGCGTCGTGGTATCGGGCAGCCTCTACACGTGGCAGCTGGTCGACCCGCTCGACCGCGCGCTCGCCTGGGTGGAGCAACTCCAGTGCAGCGGGGCGTCCTTCGCCCGGATCAAGGCCGTCGGTATGGTCACCGACAAGACCGCGCCAGACACCCGGCAGCCCGCCGACGACCGCATCGTGGTTTCCGGGGTGCGGTACGCGCACCCCGGCACGCACGACGTGCTGGACGACGTCGATCTGACGGTGCAGCCCGGTGAGCGGCTGGCGTTGGTCGGTGCTTCGGGTGCGGGCAAGTCCACTCTCGGCAAGCTGATGTCCGGTGTGGGGGGGGCTCCGCGCACGGCGTCGATCAAGGTGGGCGGCGTTTCGGTCGCGGTCCTGGCCGCTGCGGGTGCGCTGGGCAACCGCATCATCTTGATCACCCAGGAGCACTACGTGTTCCTGGGGACCCTCCGGGAGAACCTCGCGATGGCGGCACCGCACGCCGCCGACGGCGCCATGCTCGCCGCGCTCGCCATGGTGGAGGCCGACTGGGCCCAGGAGCTTGAGGACGGGCTCGACACCCGCCTCGGTGCCGGTGGCGTTCAGCTCGACGCCGCCCAGGCCCAGCAACTTACCCTAGCCCAAGTAGAGTTGGCCGACCCCCTCTACGTTGATCCTCGACGAGGCGACCGCGCTCCTCGACCCCACGACGGCACGGCACGCCGAACGGGCGATGGCCGCCGTGCGCGCCGATCGCACGGTGATCGCCATCGCGCACCGGTTGCAGACCGCACACGACGCCGACCGGGTCGCTGTCATGGAGGACGGCCGCATCGTCGAGCTCGGCACCCACGACGAACTGGTCGCCGCCCAGGGGCCGTACGCGGCGCTCTGGCGGTCCTGGAACGGCCAAGACCGATAGCCGGCGCGGTCAAGAAGCCAAGGCCGACTGCCGGTGCGGGAAGAAAGCGAGAATGAGGACCATGGGTGTGAGTGAACACGGGGAATCCCCCACACCGTTGCTGAGCCGGCTCGTCGCCGACATCCGTACGGCGCTGCGCGACGGGGCCGCCGACGGACCTGAGCGGACCGCGGCGCGGGTCGCACAGGCCGTCGCGCCCCACCTCCGGCACGAAGGCCTACTGTCCCCGGCCCAGCTGGAGCCGGACCAGTGGTCCTACCGACAGCACGTCCTCCACGCGGAACCGGACGGAACGTTCTCGGTCGTCGCGCTCGTGTGGCTGCCGGGACAGCGCACCTCGATCCACGATCACCTGTGCTGGTGCGTGATAGGCACCTATCGGGGCGCCGAGGAAGAGGTCCGCTATCGCCTTGTCAACGACGCGGAAGGGCCCTTTCTCGTTCCTGTCGACACCGCCATGAACGACACTGGAACGGTCACCTTTCTCGTTCCGCCGGGGGACATCCACGAGGTCCGGAACCCGGCAGACTGCACCACCGTGTCCATTCACGTCTACGGGGCCGACATGAGCAGTCTCGGCTCCAGCATCCGGCGGAATTACGACCTGCCGGTGAGGTCGGCCGAATCCTGTGTCTGAACCGACAATCACGGTGAGCTCATTCATGGGGGACACGTCAGACGGGCGTGACAGTACGGCCGGGGCCACCCTGCCGGACCTCTTCTCGGCCCAAGTGGCCAGAACCCCGACGCGATGGCGCTCGTCGCCGACGGGGTCGAACTGGCATACGCCGAGCTGGATGCCCGTGCTCACCGGCTGGCTCTGGCGCTCGTCGCCAGGGGCGCGGTACCGGAGACGGTCGTCGCGGTGTCGGCGCCCCGTTCGGCCGAACTCTTCACTGCCCTCTACGCGGTGCACAAGGCCGGCGTGGCGTACCTGCCGATCGGCCCGGACCATCCGGCGAACGCATCTGACGGTCGACGACATCAGACACGCGGCGGAATCCGGCACCGCGGGCCTGCTCTTCCGCGCGTAACCCCTTCGAATACGGCGTACGTCATCTACACGTCGGCTCGACGGGGCGGCCGAAGGGCGCCGCGGTGACCCACCGCGCCATCGTCAACCGGCTGCCCTGGATGCAGGCGGAGTAACCTCTGGCCGCCGACGACCGGGTGCTGCAGAAGACACCGGCCGGATTCGACGTGTCGGTGTGGGAGTTCTTCTGGCCGCTGTGCGCCGGAGCGTTCCTCGTCGCGGCGAAGCCTGACGGGCACCCGGATCCGGAGTACCTCGCCGAGACCATCCGGACCCACCGGATCACCACCGTGCACTTCGTGCCGCCGATGCCGCGGATCTTCCTCGCCGAGCCGGCCGCGGCCACCTGCACCGGCCTGCGCCGGGTCTTCGCCAGCAGTGAAGCCCTCAGCGGCGAGCTGCGGGAACAGTTCTTCGACGGGCTCGACACCGAGCTTGCACAACCTCTACGGCCCCACCGAGGCTGCGGTCGACGTGTCCTACTGGCGGTGCAGACCGGACAACCACCAGCGTCGAGGACATGGCGGCACACTACGTACAGCCGATCCGCCACGTCCAGCCGACCGGCCCCTACCACCTGCTCGGCTGGTCCTTCGGCGGGCTCGTCGCGCACGCGATCGCCACTCGGCTCCAGAACGCCGGGGAGCAGGTCGACCTGCTGGCGCTGCTCGACGCGTATCCGCTGCACGACTAACCGGAGTCCGGGTCCCTGGTGCCGGGCGCGTCCGACGGGTTCGCGGAGCTGCTCGACCCACTGGGGTGCCCGTGGGAGGGCGAGCCCGGAGAGCCGCTGTGGGAAGCCGGGTTCAGGAAGGCCGTCCGTGCCGGCGACAGCCCGCTGGCGGCCTCGACGAGAGTCAGGTGGTCGCCATGGCCAAGCTTTTCACAACCCAATGTCGCTCTCGCCCACGCGTTCAAGCCCGCGGTCTTCGACGGCGACGTTCTGCTCTTCACGGCTTCGCTCGGCAAGACCGGGCAGGCGCCGGGCCGCGAGGACTGGGCGCCCTACCTGACGGGAGGACTGCGGGTGCGCCCGGTGGAGTGCACCCATGGAGAGATGTCGGGCCGACGGCCGACGGCCGAGATCGGTCAGGTGATCGCGGCGGGCCTGGCCGGGCAACCGGCCGCCGATGCCCGCGTGTGACAGACACTTTCGACAGACAGGGAGACAGCGATGCAGACCCACGACGTTCTGGCGCAACTCCATGCCGCCGACGTCCAGTTGTGGGCGGCCGATGGAGGGGGACTCGGTACAACGCACCACCGAAGGCGCTGACCGATGAGCTCTACGAGTCGATGCGTCGCCACAAGGCCGAGATCCTCGCGACACTGAACGGCCTCGCCGACGCCCGGGACGGCAGTCGGTCTGCTTCCGCCGCCCTGGCACCGAAACGGCTGCCGGGGCGGCGGGAACGGCGGGCGCTGACGTTCGAGCGGCTGCGCCCGTCGGTGGCCGACTTCCGCAGGTCGCTCAACCGGGTGAGACAGGTGACCCTGCTGCGGGCGCACGGGGCAGGTGGCCGTGGCCGAGGCGGAGACCGTCGTGCCGCACCGGCTGGTGACGCACCTCGCGCACGAGGGGATGGCCCAACTAGACCCGAAGTTCGCGGGTCACCGTTTCAGGTCTGTGGCCAGCGGGTCTGTGTGATGTCGGTGTCGAGGAGGTCGAGGAGGTGGAGTTGGACGCCGCGGGTGATCTGGACGGTCGGCGGGTCGGAGACGTTGCCGATCCGCAGGGTGAGTTCGCCGAGGTGGTAGAAGATCATGCGGCCGGTGGGTCGAACCCGGCGGTTGTCCGGGTAGAGGCCGGTCATCGTCTGGTCGGGGCCGAGTGCACGTCTGACCTGCCGTTCGATGAGGCAGAAGACGAGCAGGGCCAGGCAGATGACCTGGATCAGAGCGGCCACGCGCCGGTTGTGCTGCACGAAGACCGGCGCGACCGCGAGGGGGCCTTTGAAGTCGTGGTAGCGGCGCTCGACCGTGCCCTGTCCTTTGTAGTGGATCAGGACCTGAGCCGGGTCGGACTGGTCGGCGGCGATGCTGGTCAGCATCGCCTACCAGCCGTCGACGGCGGCCTCGGTATTCAGGAGGTCCTGGTCGAAGTGCCAGGCCAGGGCGGGCGTATCGTCCTCGCGGGTGGTGATGGTCCAGCGCAGGCAGGCAGTGACACGGCGCTTGGCTGCGATGGCCCCGGCACGGGCGTTGATCTTCTCCGGGGTCTTGTAGTGCCGGCGCCGGCCGCACCGGCGAGCTTGTCCATCTCCTCCCTGGACCGGGCCAGTCGTTTCTCCCGGGCTCTGCGCTGGCCTGCCGCGACGGCGGTGGAGTGGACCAGGATCCGGCGCACGTGCACGGAGTCCCGGCGGCGGGGCCCGGCCAGGGTGTGGATGTCTTCCAGTACCCGGTAGACCTCCCGGTCACCGGCCGGCTTGCCCGCGTCCCGCTCGGGCACCCAGTCCACCAGCTGTGCCCCGTTGAGGTCCAAGGCGGCATAGACCTCGTCCCTGACCTGAGCGGCCGGGACGGGCACGATGAAATCCACCCCGGCCGCCAGCAGTGCGGTGACGTTCGCATGAGACACCAGCTTGGAATCGGCAACCATCAGAAACTTCTGCTCACCGGCCATGCCCCGCAGGTCCTTCATCGCCCCCACGACCTGGCTGACCTCGGCCGCGCCGCCGCCGAAGACGCGGGCGTGGACAGGGATGCCGCCGTCCGCGGACACCGCGAGCCCGGCCTGGACCTGCTTCAAATCCACCCGCCGGTCCTTGGGATGCCCGTAGCTAATGACCGGGTACTGCTCGTCCTGGTCCTCGACGGGGTAAGCGCCGTGGACGGACATGCTGGTCATGTCCCAGTGCAGTCTCGACACGTCGATCCCGAACTCGGCGATCGCCCGTGCACCGACGATGCCCGCGATCTGCTCCAGATGCGGGGCGACCGCATCCAGGGCCCGGGCCAGACGGTCGTCGTTGAGCAGGTCCGGCTCGATGCCGAAGACCTCCTCCACCGCCCAGGTGCGGGCCCAGTCGCCGACCCGCACCAGCGGTACGGGCGAGGTCAGCCGGTTGGCAACCAGCGCCTCGATCACCTGCCCGTGGGTCAGATGCGCGCTCGCACCACCCGGGCACAGCCCGTCGACGATCCCGGCGACGTCCAGCCGGCGCAGAAACTCGGCAGCGACAGGCAGAGCGCCCAGACGCTTCTCCACCACGGACGTCACCACCACATCAAGGCGCTGACGGACAGACCGTGGCCGCGGGGACCGGGAAGTCATCGACACACCCCACCCAACGCCACACCACCGGCCCAGGACACCCCCAGGCCGGTCACACCATACGAATCAACGACCCGCGAAGTACGGGACTAGACGGCGACCGCGTCACCTTGCCGCTGCTGCGCCTGGTGGAGTATCACGGCCAGTTTCTGTTCGTGGGCGGCCCGCGCTGGCCGGACGCGCCCCGCTACGGCTACTACGGGCCGGACAGCGTGGGTCTTGGCAGGCTTCTGCTGGACGCCGCCCGCGGGCGCTGCCTCGGCCTGTTCTCGTCCACCGGCGTCGCGCAGGGCGCGGTGATCGGCACCGCGGCCGACGAGTCGCTGCTGGTCGAGGGCGACACCGGGCTAGTGGTGTGTCTCAGTTTTGATTGACTGCTTTGAGGGCGACGCGTCCGCGCTGGACCTTCTCGATGATCTCGTCAGCGGTGGCGGTCCAGATGAAGGGCTTGGGGTCGTTGTTGTGGATCTCGATGAACTCGTTGATGGCCTCGATGAGTTCGTTGACCGAGGTGAAGCTGCCTCGCCGGATGGCTTTGTCGGTGATCTCGCGGAACCAGCGTTCGACGAGGTTCAGCCAGGACGAGCTGGTGGGGATGAAGTGGAGGTGGAACCGAGGGTGCTTCTCAAGCCAGGCACGGACGTTGGCGTGCTTGTGGG
>JUEG02000682.1_pt1 | contig 22748 bp, 18 predicted proteins | sample 432341 | NCBI WGS metagenome assembly JUEG02 (sample SAMN02953476, study PRJNA257561) | rock porewater metagenome | biome: terrestrial; feature: Opalinus Clay rock; material: porewater; isolation source: Opalinus Clay rock BIC-A1 borehole | place: Switzerland: Mt Terri URL, St-Ursanne ... | reverse complement strand
TAATTTTACACTTCTAATGTATTGATTAATTGCTTGTTCCATTATAGTCCCTCTAAATTATATTTTTAATATTAGATTTGTTTTATTTATGTCACAAAATTATAATAATTTTTCAAGTTCCATATTTGCAAAGGTGGTCTCACTATGTACACTATCTCCAACAATTTTAGTGATTTTATCGAATCCCATTTTATACCAAAATCTTATAGCACCCCAATTTTTTAAAGCTACAGCTAATCTAACTCGCTTGTATCCTGATTTTTTTGCCTCGTTACAACATTTACTTACTACTTCAGTTGCATATCCCAGTTTTTGTTCTTTTTGTTGAATATAGAGAAATCCAATATATAGTGTGTTTTCATTTGGATAACCGTGATAAATCTCTAGTAAGCCTATGGCTTCATTAGTCGTTGATTCATAGATTCCTTTAATTTGATATTTTTCTTTTACCCCATTAGGAGGAAGACTCCCTTCTATTATGCAACGTTTAATATAATCTTCTGACTCTTTCTTTTGCCCATCCCAGATTTTCATATACCGACTACTTTCCCAGAGCTTTTGCAGTCCAACCCTATCATTTAGGGTTGCCTCTTTTATTAATAATCGTGAACTTCTTAATTCAATCGGTAGTATTACTGAAGTATTCATAATACCTACACTCCTAACTTATTAATATCTAAAATTTCTCTAAAAAATGAGAAAAACCTTCTAAATAATTAAGATTTATTAGAAGAAGGTTTTATTCAGAATAGTAATACTCTTTTAATCACGAAATAGCTATTGATATTAATTTCAGCTCCCATTTACCATTTTTATAATTGGCCTTATATTTTGGAAAAACTGCACCTAAGTTTCCGAACCAAGATGTAGCTTCAATTGTAGCCGTAGCTCCTTTATATTCTTCTAGATTGATACTTAATAAAGTGCCGTTTATACTTCTTCTCAAATGTCCATTTTCTTTCTCAAATTTAGTATCATCCTCTTTGATTTCATCAAAGTCATATACATTTTCAGATATACTTTTTAATCTATTGACTACTTCTTTTTTTCCTTCATCACTTAATCCTTGTAATGAATCCATCCTTACCGCTACAAATTCATTACCTCCATTTTCTTCTTCAAAGGCAGCCTCCATAGCTGTCACAAATAGATTCACTCTTTTAGATTCTTCTACACTTAAAGCATTGGATGATTTAATATTTTCTCCAGCTTCATTTGAGTTAACCAATTCTTCACCTATACTACAACCATTTACAGTTAGGATCGCTAAAATCATCAGTAGTATTAAAAGTACTTTTTTCATATTAAAATGCCTCCCTTTTTTCATCCTATTTTTTAGACACTTTTATAACCCATTTGTTCCATAGTAAAGAACATTTATTTTATATCTTCAAAATATATTGTCTTTAGAGATACTTTCTCTTGACCCCTACCCTACAGGGGTGGTATAATAATAAATAAAGAGGAGGTTTCATCCTATGTTAGAAAATTTAGAACAAACTTATAAAGAGATGGTCGAAACCCAAAATTTTTCAAAGGCATCACATATTGCATTTAAAATTGCAGAATTGATGACAAAAGAGGAGTCTGGATGGTGTGGATGTACAAAATCCGAATGTCAGGAATGGATGGAATTAGGATATATAAATGCTATAAAATCAAAAAATGCCCACTAAGGACTCACACAATAAATACACTTTTCAAATATTTTAAATAAATATTATTTAAAGATAAACCCGAATGTTTTGGGGTTTATCTTTTTAAGCTTTGTAATAATCTAAAATTAATCCCTACTTATCTAGAAATATGGATTGTGATATCTCCCCTTAATATCTAATCTAAAACCATGATAGATTTATCATAAACTTGGACTAATTATTTAACTGCTGCATCACAAGCCTTCTCCCAACCCCGTTTGATAGCAAGTTCTGACAATACAGAGTAGCCGCCACTTTAGACAGGAAGCGATTACTCGCGTGATTCTTTAGTACTATTTTCTAAATAAGCTCTTAATAGAAATCCCAAACCTACCCCTATAAGAAGGCAAAGTATGGGTAACCAAATCGGTCCTATTACAATCCCTTTTATTTTTATTGAAGAGTAAATAACGCCTATAGTACCTAAATACGCTCCAAATACAAAAGGTAAAAATATGTACTTAGGCTTCTTCCTTGTTGAATACTTATATGCGTCCCAGATTGCAAACATATATATACAGGGATAAAACATTAACCATTGAAAATTTGTTTGTTCAACGGCTAATTGAGTCTTCCCTTGGAAACTTGAAATGATAACGAGATTTAATTTTGCATTGATATTTATTAAAAATTCTAAGGCAATAAGTAATATGCCTTTTACTAAGTGTCCGTTTAGCAATTGTCCAAAGCCTGGCAAGGCGATGCTCCATAATACTTTTTCTACGCTACTATCCTTATCCACGATACTACACGTTAGCTAGTGTTTTGTGGTTTATTGCCTGAGGAGGTTGTTCCAACCAGCCGTTACGAATCATTATTTTAGTACCATCATCGACAAACTGCCCAATTTCTGCAGACATGCGCAAATAATTAGCATGCAAATCTTTTCTTAAACTTGCTATCATACCTGCACTATAATTTCCGATTCCAGCAGCATTAAGAGCATTGACATGGAACATCATTAGTTTATTAGTGAATGGTGATATTGTAGAATCCGTGACAAATGCGTTAGAAGTGGATGGTACTGGAATATTTTCCTGAGATAGTAAAGAATTAAAGACTTCAATATGCTTACTTGCTATATCCATCCCTCTAAACATAAATTTCTTAATTTCATTTGAATTCGTTACTTGCCCAAATCCCATCAATAATGCCCTTCCTACTAAGTTTGTAAGAGTATTTCCGTAAATATGGGCGATCTCCACAGTAAGAAGAGGTCTTTTCTTTCCTAGTATATCGTCCAAAAAGTCTTCCTTTTCTATAAAGCTTACTTGCTTAGGTACTTCTACACTGGGTGCACGTACAAACAATCCCTTTGAAAGTAGAATATCGCTTACTTTATTAGAGAGTTCAACGGATGAACCTAGGCATCCCGTAAAATAATCTCTGATATCAGATCGTGCACAAGTACTTAATGCTAGGCTGTAAGCCGTTGTGCCCAATATGCCTATGTTACGCAAATAGAACAGATAGAAATTGTCTGTATATAGTCTAGGTGCATTTACATCGATATCACTCTCCGTAAAGCCTTGGGGTATTGGTATTTTCTCTTCATTAAAGTATTGGCTTATCTTTTTAATATGCTTTTTCGATAGATCTAAGGCATATTGGAGTATTGGTTTTACTTGACCATCATCAACATATTTTAGAAAATATTCGATTACATGAACTGCAGCACTATCATTCATATATGCAGTCCACAGTCCTGCTATTTCTGCAGAGGATAATTCAATTTTTGTTTTAATGTGCATCATCTACATCTCCTTTATAATTTATGCACCATTATTTTTCCCTTTATTTTTATATATAATTCATGTTAAGTCGTGATAAGTACCTTCGGCTTCAAAACCACATTTTTACCCTCCAGGCTTACTTTTTTATAATTATATAGTAACATTTAACTAAAGGGCAAACAATGTTCGCCCTTAGAATAAATATAATTTGCAATTTTATTTTTATTATCCTTTTGAAAAAGTTTTATATACTTCCTTTTTCGCTCCACAAACTGGACATTTACTAGGTAATCCCTCCGCAGTTGTATGCCCACATACTGGACAAACATGGACATCATTTAATTCCATATCTTTTCCACTCTCTACTGCTTTTAAAGCCTCTTGAAACAATGTTGCATGAATCTTCTCGGCTTCAAGTGCATAGTGAAAAGCCCTTTCAGCACCTTTTTCTTCTTGAAATCTAGCTGCATTTAAGTAAACCGGATACATTTGATTTACTTCATGTAACTCTCCGTCAATCCCTCCCTGGAGGTTTTGTGCCGTTTTACCTGCCCCAAATACTCCACCGGCGGTTACACTAAAATCTTTTTTTGCCTCTCCTAGCTCACCAAAATGATTATCTGCATGAGCCCACTCTGCATAGGCTATAGCTCTAAAAAGCCTGCCTACATTGGGAAAGCCCTCCTTATCGGCTGCACTGCCCCATATAAGGTATCTCATATGAGCCATACTCTCTCCACCATAGGCTGATCTTAAAAAATCAGCTGTCATATCATTTTTTACTGCCATATATTCAACCTCCTAATATTTATGTATTATAAAGTATGCCCTATAATTTACCAAAATACTAAGAGTTTTTGTTTTGCTTTTTTTGTGTGCCAATTACATAGAAATATAATCAACCCTTAACCTTTAAATCCTTCACTTTAGTGGAGCGAAGATCATCTCTTTGAAGTAGAAATACCGAAAGCAAGACCAATACTATACCTATAAACTTCCATCCCAATATGTCCTGTCCAAAGACAATATATGACCCTATAACAGATACGGGTACTTCAATTGTTGCTATTATAGCAGCTTTTGATGACTCTATGTTATAGGATAATCCCGTGGTAAATAGGGAATAACCTAAAACCGTAGGCACTATTCCAAGTAACAAAATATTCACCCACAGCCATATGTTAAATTCCAGTTTAAAAGCCGCTAAAGGATTGGAAAAAGCAAGAGAGAAAAGAAATGCTAGTCCAAAGGTATAGGTGAGTATAGTCACCTGTTTATAATTACCTAACAAATATTTACTTACAAGATTCATCAATGCATAGGATAGTCCAGTAGCTAAACCAAAAATAACACCCGAAACATTAAAATCAAGAACCTCCAGTGTGCCCCCTGTAACAGTTAAAAACACTCCGACCATACACAAAATAACCGCAATAATCTTAAAAGGTGTGAAGAGTTCTTTAAAAGCAAATCTAGATATAATCAATACAAATATCGGTGCAGTATACATTAATGCAACTGTTGTAGCTATGGTGGTTCTTTCGATTGCAGTATTCATAAATAGATTGTATAAAACATGAGAAACAAATGCCATGACAGAGATATATAGAAGTCCTTTTTTATCAATCTTTAATAGTTCCTTATCTTTAAAAAACGTGTATGTAAACATCATGATAAATCCAAGTATCATTTTCCAAGAAACCAAATCCTTAGGAGCCAATCCGCTATCTAAGATATATTGGATATATAAAAAGCCGGTTCCCCATAAAAACCCGCTGGCTCCCACCATAAAATAGCCTTTTGCTTTATCTGTTAATTGCATATATCTCTCTCCCTAGAATCCCCTAAAGAAAATTGAGAAATAACCATTTTCACAATGGTTATTTCTCTCTCTTCTATTGGTATTGGTTACAGTGTCATACCTGCGCCTTCCTCAGCCGATCTACATAGTTGAGCATAAATATGCATCATACCTTGCTTTACTTTTGGCTCAGGTTTTACCCATTTTGCTTTACGTGCTGCCATTTCTTCATCACTTACATCTATTGTTAGAGTTGCATTTTTTATATCTACAGAGATAATATCTCCTTCTTCAACTAAGGCTAAAGGTCCACCTTCATAAGCTTCTGGAGTAATATGTCCTACAATAGGTCCTCTATTGAATCCAGAGAATCTACCATCTGTAATTAGACCAACGCTAGTATCTAGACCTAAGCCTACCAAAGCATCTGTACTTAGCATGATTTCCTTCATACCTGGAGCTCCCTTAGGACCTTCGTATCGAACAACCATAACATCGCCAGGCTTAATTTTACCTTCTAGAATTGCTTTCACACCATCTTGATCTCTGTGGAATATTCTAGCGGGACCTGAGAATTTCTTCATGCTTTCAGGAACTGAAGAAGATCTAATTATGGCACTACCTGGTGCAAGATTTCCTCTTAGGATAGATAATCCACCATCAGCACTAATTGGGTTATCTAAGCTTCTGATAAGGTCTGGATTTTTAATCACTGCTTTATCTATTACTTCACCGATTGTTCCTCCAGATACCACTTTCGAATCTAGATGTAATAAAGACTTTAATGTTTTTAACATTGCAGGTACACCACCAGCATTATGGAAATCTACTATATGATAGTTTCCTGCTGGTTTTACACCGCAAATACAAGGTATTTCTTTGCCATATTTCTCAAAATCATTTATTGTAAGCTCAGCTCCAGCTTCCCTTGCTAAAGCAATTAGGTGCAGGATAAGATTTGTTGAACCACCCATTGCAATATTCGTAATTACAGCGTTTAAGAATGTCTCGCGAGTCAAGATATCTTTAGGCTTTAAATCCTCTTTTACTAATTCAACGATACGTTTTCCTGCCGCTCTTGCAGCTCTTTGCTTTTCAGCATAAACTCCAGGGATAGTGTTTGTACCTGGTAAACTTAAGCCAAGAACTTCCATCATAATTTGCATACTGTTGGCAGTACCCATGGTTGAACATGCTCCTGCACACATACAGCAGATGCTTTCAATATCTTTTACTTTCTGACTTTCTGGATCTGCTCCCATTGTCATTGGGGCAACGTCCATAGGAAGTAGTTCTTTCCCTTCATATTCACCTACTAGCATTGAACCACCCGTTACAACTATAGAAGGTACATTTCTTCTTATAGCTCCTAGGGCAACTCCAGGGATGATATTATCGCAGCTGGCAAATAAAACCATTCCATCAAATTGATGAACTGTTGAAACGTATTCAATTCCCATTGCAACGGCATCTCTTCCCGCAAGCTCATACTTTAATTCTTCTTCACCAACGATCATATCTCCACAAGTGGATGGTGCACCAAACTCAAAGGGTACTCCACCAGAGGCCCATATACCTTGCTTTACAGCTTCAACAAGTGGTTTAAGGTGAGTATGTCCAGGTGCTCCCTCATTATAAGTGTTTACAATCCCGATATGGGGCTTTACTTGAATATCATCATCTGCAAATCCACAACCTTTAAGCATAGCACGTCTCATAATGGCTTCCGTGCCTACAAACTTTTTATTCATAATATACAAACTCCTCTCCTTAATTAAACCTACCATTTACTATCATTCAATTTATATCAGAGTAAAATACGATTACTCCCAAGATATTGAGGTAGAGGTTATCACCACCTAGCAAAATATCAATGAGGACAATTTATCAATATTGATATATATAAACTCCATGATAGATGTTAAGCTCTACCTCAATATGATTTTTCACATATTATGGATAATACCGACATCAATGACATGATCCTCCTCTAATATAAGATGATTTAGCTCTATCACTGATGCCCTTACTAGTAAACTGAGAAAGAATCGCTGACTCCCACTTCAGTTTATTCTAAAATGCTACCTCTTAATTCTGTACCTGTAGTACCTTCAAATAGCCTAAATAAATATTTCTTTACTCAATCTCATTATCTCTATAAAAAGCCATCATATCTCTTTTTAACAACAGCTGTATATACATAGTCAATCATAGTGATGAAATCAAATACTGGAAGTCCTGTTGCATCTTGTACTGCCTTGCCATAAGGAGGTAACATACTGCATTCAAGTAGTATCGCTTTCATATTCGGATTCTGTTCTACCATTTCCTTTGCAAGAGACACCACTTCTGCTTGAACAAGGTCACTGTCAAATACGCCACTTTCCTCAATTCCATATTTAGCAAAATGTTCTGTGTTTTCTAATCCTCTGACAATAACATCTTCTCCATTAATATTAACGGCATCAAAAAATGTTTGATCCAAGCTACTCCCTACTGCACTAATTATACCTACTTTATTGCCTTTACCGATGATGGTTGAAATAAAAGGTCCCTGCAGTAAACTGGATAAGAAAACAGGTATATCTAATGCTTCAGATACTTCCTTTTGAAAGAGTGCAAAAAAACCACAATCTGCTGTAATAGCACGTACACCCTCTTGTTGTAGTTCCTTCGCTGCTTTTATTAGAATGTCTAATGCAGTTTTATCCTTATTTAATAGTCTATCAAAGGTTAAGCCTTCTACTAGTTTATATCGAACTGGGTAATTATACGTCGTCGCATTTCCTACATCGCCTGGGATAAATGGTGCAACAAAATCTAATAACAATATCCCTATTGCCTCTCCATAATTCATTTGTCCTTTTTTTGCTCTGTAAATCATATACATATCCTCCTTTTGTAATATGAACTCTTTAGAGGAAGAAATTCCTCTCAGAAGTTATACTTTAATCAAGAAAAGATTATTTAGTATACGCTAAATAACCTTTCTTGAATAAATTGTATACTATTATTACTTATTTAAAACTGTCAATTTCTTCATAATAAAGATCAAGTAATTCACCTGCACGAGCTCCACCATCTTTTCTATACTTGTCATATACAGGTTGACTTAAATCAAAGAATGTTTGTCTTTGCTCATCAGTGATATTCACTATTTCTATTAAACCTTCGCTTTCCCATCTATCCAAAATTTCTTTATCTGTTTTAGAAAGGTTTGCAGTGTATTTCTCATTTACTTCTTTATCAACATCAACTATCAGTTGTTGCGTTTCTGCATCTAAAGATTCCCATAGGTCTTTATTAACAACAAATGTGAAATTGTAGATATCTGAGTTCGCAAATGTTGCATAATCTTGAACTTCATAAAACTTCATATTATCAACAGCAACCAATGGATTGGTTTGTCCATCTACCATTTTAAGTTGTAGTGCTGAATATACTTCTGCATAAGGAATAGGTGTTGCACTGGCACCATATGCTTCAAAGCTTGCTGCGATAAGTGGTGCAGCCATAGTTCTCATTTTAAATCCTTTGAAATCTTCCGGAGTCGTTAGAGGTTTATTACCAGTCCATACAAAATATCCTTCTGGAACCCATCTTATAACTTTTAAGTTCTTTTCATAATGCAACTCATTCATACGAGCCATAGTCTTACTATTGTCAAAGAAGTTTTGAGTCTTAGCAAGATCATCTGGAAGTAAGAAATGAAGCATCATTAAATTCGCTTCTTTTAAGAAGGCTCCCATTGCTCCAGGATCTGTTATTCCCAGCTGAACTCCCCCATTTTGGATAAGCTCAGTTCCTACTGAAGCATCACCAAGTTGTCCAACTGGATAAACTTCTATTTGTATCTGTCCATCTGTTTTTTCTTCAATTATTTCTTTGAAAGATTGTGCATAAATATCTTGATAATCTCCTGGATATTCTTCATGAACAAATTTCCAAACTACAGGATCTGATGTTTTTTCACCTGTGTCTGCTGGTGCTTTTTCAGGAGTTTTACTACTACACCCTGTAAAAATCGCTGCAACCATTGCAAATACAAATAATAACGTTAATACTTTTTTCATTTTCATTTAAATTACCTCCTCCTTTAATATATCCTCAACATGACAACTTTCGTTATCATTGTTAAAAGGCAATGTTTCTAAAAAACAATGCAATCTCCGGTACGAAAATCATGAGTAATGACGCTACTACAAATATCAGAAGATAAGGTATCAATCCCTGTACTACAGTTTTAAATGACTCATCAAATATTGCCTGAGCTGTAAATATATTGCATCCAAATGGTGGTGTTACAGCACCAACCGCAGCTTGAAGCGTAACGATTATTCCTAAGTGTATAGGATCAACTCCTGCTTTCATAGCAACAGGAAAGAATATCGGTGTTAAAATTAATATTACAGGTATAGAATCTACAAACATACAAGCAATGAAGAAGAAAGCACTTATTGTGAGTAATACTACTAATGCACTAGGATCTGTTCCAAGTAAACCTTTAACCAAAGTTTGTGGTATATTCGCAAAGGTTATTACCCATGAAAAGGCTGCTCCTGCAGATAATAGGATAAATACCGTGCCAGTAACTATACCTGTGGAAAAAGCAATGTCCACCAATTGTTTCCACGTTACAGTCTTATATATGAATTTTTCTACTATGAAAGCATAAATAACAGATACAGCTGCTGCTTCAGTAGGACTGAAAATACCAGTATATATTCCCCCTAGTATAAGCACCGGGAACCCTAGAGGTATAATTGCTTCCTTAAACGCTTTTCCTCTTTGACCCCAACTCATTCTCTCTGATGGGGTTATACCTTTCATATTTGCAACAAAGTATTCATAAAGCGAAAACAAAGTAAATAGCACTAAGCCAGGTCCAATTCCTGCTATAAACATTTCTGCAACGGATACGCCAGTAAGCACAGAATACATTATCATTGCAATACTGGGTGGAATAAGTAGTGCAATATTTGCAGCAGACATCAGCAACCCAATTGAATGAGAAGTAGTATAATTTAAGTCCTCAAGCTGACGTTTCATCGGTCTACCTATGGCAACTAATGTGGCTTGAGTAGATCCAGATATCGCTCCAAATATTGTACATGTTCCAGCAGTAGTAATTGCCATACCGCCTTTTATATGACCTACAAAACTTCCTACAAAATTCAATAACCTCTGTGAAGTTTGACCTGCACTCATGATCTCTGCTGCATAAATAAACATAGGAACAGCAAGTAGAACAAAGGAATTTACCCCTGAAGTAAATTGAGATACGATATTAACTAAATCAAAGGTTGGAAAGTAATTCATCATAACTGCAAAGGGTCCTACGATCATTCCCATAAACATGGGTAAAGCAAGTATTAAAGAACCAAACATAATACCTAGTAATAATACGATCATTGCATACAATCCTTTCTATCATTTTCATTTGATTTTATAGAGTAATGTCAGCCCCAGAATTTCCATAGGTTTGTTCTGAACCTACATAGTTTTTATCTTTATGCTTAATATTTAAAACAAAAGTGATAGCATACTGAATTGCAGATAAGAAAAAGCCTACTGGCATCACTACAATAGTCATCCATGCCGGTATTGATAATGCCGGTGTAATTCTACCCATTGATTTTACATACAGAACATAGTCCAATGATAATTTTGAAATCCACAGAAGAGCAATGACACACAATAATGAATTTAAAATCAACATTGCTTTTTTCACCTTAATAGGAACGATATCTAAAATAGCGGTCATTGTTATATGCTTACCAGTTCTGGCTGCATAGCTTACAGACAAAAACGTTATTCCAAAGATTAGAAAAATGCTTGTCTCCTCGGCAGCCTTCCAACTATAGCCAAAAAACTGTCGTGTTATTACATTGGTAATCAGTATTAGAGATATAAATATAATCCCATACGAAATAATTGCTTTTTCAAACTGTTTGATAATTCGGTTCATTTTTTTTAGGAAATTCAAAATTATATACACTCCTTTACTATATAGTGGCTATTCACTTCAACTACATGATGAGTTTAAGTTCATTATTTTCAGAATATTTAGTACATTACAAGACCCTACTACTTAGGGGTTATTTTGTAAGTTGACACTCAATAATATACTGAACTCTTTTCATAGCCTACATCATTTTCTCAAAATTCATTATATTTAACAATCCCTCATAATGACTATCATTCCCCCTCTAAAGAGCTACCCTTCTATCAAAATCATCTGTGCCTACTGGCAAATCTATATTTCTAATTTATTCCACATAATATGATCCTACTTGGTATTCTTCTTTCATATGACAAAGTCTACCAACCATAATTACTCATCAAGACATTAGAGATAGAAGTTAGAATTAATTCTAAAGTGTTCTTCCTAATTCATATCCATCCCAGATAGCATACATAATGTTCTGTACTTTTTTAGAATCTCCAACGACATGAACTTTAGGATGAACTTCCTTCAATTCATCAAATAATTTTTGATCAGAAACATATCCTATAGCCATGATTACTGTATCTGTCTTAATGCTTTCTCTTCTAAACTTATTGTTGATTGTCTCAATACCACTATCCGTTATTTCTAATAAACTTGTATTTGTTTTAACCTCAACACCGTGGAATTTTATTAAATCTTTTAACATCATATCATTAGCATGGGAAACAAATACTGAGCTTAATAATCCATCCATCATCTCAACAATAGTAACTTTTTTCCCTTGTTCTGATAACCATATTGCCACCTCACAGCCAACAAGTCCTCCACCTACAATTACAACGTTATCACCAACCTTGTCCTTGTTCATTAATGCCTCAATAGCTGTTAATACATTTTCTCTATTTATTCCTGGAATTGGTGGAATTCTATCCTTTGCACCTGTAGCTACAATTACTTCGTCAGGCTTTACTTCATTTACAAGATCCGTAGTTACTTCTGTTTCTAAATTTATTCTAACTCCATTTTCTATAAGTTCTTGCTCATACCACTTTAAGAGAATTCTTTCATCTTTTTTAAATTCAGGAACCGAAGCTTCTATGACATGTCCTCCCAAAGCATTATTCTTATCATATACGGAAACTTTATGTCCACGCATGGCTGCAACTCTTGCGACCTCCATACCGGCTATTCCTCCACCTACAACCATAACGTTTTTAGATTTTAATGCTGGGTAGAGTCTATATTCTTCTTCTCTTCCGCATACAGGATTCACAGCACATGAGATAACCTTTCCGGTCTCTAGCCTTCCCATACAGCCATCATGACAACCTACGCATGGTCTTATCTTATCTGTTTCACCAGTACGCACCTTATTCGGCCAATCTGGGTCAGCCAATAATCCTCTACCTAGTAATACCATATCTACTTTTCCATCATCAATGGCATTTGCAGCTAAATCAGGATCATCCATTCTTCCAGCAGTTAATACGGGTACATTAACTACGTCTTTTAATTTTTCGATATATGGAAGGTAGACTCCATGCTCCATATATCCTGGTGGATGTGCCCAATATAGGGCTTCGTAGGAGCCTAAATCAGCATTGAATCCATCATATCCTGCTTTTTCTAGTATTTTAGCAGCTTCTAGACCTTCTTCAAAATCTCTGCCCATTTCCACATATTCTTCACCTGGAAGACCACCCTGATTCACAGCTTTTATACAGCTTTTAACACCATATCTTAAGATTACGGGGAAATCTTGTCCAGCTTCTGCCTTAATTGCTTGAACGATTTCTATTGGAAGCGTCAATCTTCCTCTTAGGTCTCCACCATACTTATCTGTTCTCTTATTAAAAAGTGCCATAGTAAATTGATCTATTAAATATCCTTCATGCATTGCATGAACCTCTACTCCATCGTACCCTGCAGATTTTGCCATTTTTGCTGCTTCAGCCATTTTCTTAACCATATATTCCACTTCTGAAGTAGTTAGTTCTCTACATGTAATACTAGGATCCCAAAAATGTGGAATAGCTGATGGTGCAACAGGATGACTGTCAACAAAGTCTAAGAATAGAGACCTTCCAAATCCCATTGTTATTTGCAAAAATATTTTTGATCCATATGCATGTACTCTTTCACACATTTCAGCGGAATTTAAAGCAAAAGCAATAGGATTTGTTGAAGTATTTTGAAAAACGCCTAGCTTAGTTTTCTCTATTTCATTTTCTACCTCTATGCCTCCAGTAATAATTAGTCCTGCTCCACCCCTGGCTCTTTCCACATAATAGTCAGCAGCTCTTTGGTTAAAGCAATTATCAGGGGTTATCATTCCTGATGGAGCCATAGGTGCCATACCTATTCTATTTTTCATTTCTACCTTACCAATTTTCATAGGTTTAAATAAATTGCTATATTTTTTAGTCATATATCTAGTACTCCTTTCTACTCATTATTCACTACTTGCATTTATACAAGCCCTGACCATCATACTTCTTTAAATATTTTAATTTGGTCATATTTGCCTTAGTAATAATGCAAGCTTCATGCCAAGACTTAAACACATATTTCAATTTCATGTCCTTAAAAGATAAACACTGATATTTCAACAGTCGTTAAATAATTCCAAAATGCTTTACTAAACTTTTCGGGTTTAGAAGAATAAAGATAAATGTCAATTATTTTGACATTTATCTTTATTCTTTATCATGAATTGAAATATTATACTTTTTGATCTTATTATAGATTGATTGTCTTGGTATTCCAAGTAGTTTAGAAGTTTTTGTAATACTGTTTCCTTCACTTTTCAATGCTTTTAAAATCAAATCACGTTCTAGGCATTCGACATTTTCTTGTAAAGATAATCCTCTATCAATACTAAAACCAGTTCTTCGAGTATTTTTTTCTGCACTATTGTAAATATACTTAGGTATATCAGCCAAAACGATTTTATTTCCCTCTACATTATTAAAGGCGCTCTCAATACAATTCTTAAACTCTCTTACATTTCCCGGCCAGTTATATCGCATGAACACTTCATGTGCTTGTGTATCTATTCCTTCAATATTTTCTCCAAAAATTCTATTAAAATCCTTAATAAAGTGGTTGTACAACAAAACTATGTCATCTTTACGCTCTCGCAATGGCAAAATTTCTACATTTACTACACTAAGTCTGTAAAATAAATCGTTTCGGAATCTTTTGCTATTTATTAATTGATCTGGTTGTTCGTTTGTCGATGCGATAATTCTTATGTCGATATCAATCTCTCTATCATCACCAATTTTGCGGATTCGCCGGTCCTCGATAACCCTTAATAATTTTGCTTGTAGATCTAATGACATCGAATTGATTTCATCTAAAAATATGGTGCCGCCACTGGTCAACTCGAATAACCCTTTTTTGTCTTTTGACCCTGTAAAACTACCAGCAGTTGTTCCAAAAATTAGACTTTCCATAAGGGATTCTGGTATAGCTGCACAGTTTTGAGAAATAAACGGCATCTTGGATCGGTTACTGTTATTGTGAATTGCATGAGCGAACAGTTCCTTCCCTGTGCCCGTTTCACCATATATGAATATATTAGAATTGTGTTTTGATGCTTTCTTTAACTTATTAATAATGTGCTTAATATCAGAATTTCCTGTAATAATATCATCAAAAGTATATCGAGCACCTAGATTGTGTTTTCTTTGGCTAAATGATTTGGATTCTGTTTCCTTATTATAAGAGTTGATGTCGGTTGATAAAAAGACAACGCCTAGTAACCCATCTCTATTTTTCAGAGGAAAGCCTGTATTTATTGCATTTACAGTTGTGCCATCATACAACTTCATGACTTGCGGTTTGTTAATAATGGCTTCACCTGTTCTAAGAACAGTCAATGCAGCACTGGTTTCTTCAGTTAACCATGGATAAACTTCTAACATAGTCTTGCCTACTACATCTTCAGTTCCCAACTTGTTATGAATATCATTATAGTTATTGTAATAAAGTATTTTACCGTCTTTATCAAGAATGCATATAAGATCGGTCTCTTTAAAAGCCTTCTTTATTAGATCAAAATTTTTTTTAAAGATATGAAACCCTCCTCTTAAAATTAATCCCTTTGTAAATATTATTGACAATGCGTAAAAAACTTTTACATTTATATTCTATCATTGTAGGGAGTTTCATAAAACACTGATTTTCGCTAAAAAATATGTGTGCAGAAACTATTGGTAGCTTTTGCACACATCGAGTTTTTATTCTTGTTTGTAATTAGTCATTGATAATAAGCTTACGTTCGAATTGTCCAAAAGGCACAGCACCCTTTTCAGTTATCACAAATGATTCACTGATGGAAACTCCAAAATCATCAAAATACATACCTGGAATACAGTGGAAGGTCATATTAGGAAGTAGTACCGTTTTGTCTCCAGGTCTTAAACTTATTGTATGCTCGCCCCAATCTGGTGGGTAGTTAAGGCCTGTTGAGTATCCGATACGAGATTCTTTTTCTATTCCATGTTTTGATATTACATTTCTCCATGCTGCTTCTATATCTTCGCATGTATTACCAGGTTTTGCAGCTTCTAGTGCAGCATTTAAACCTTCAACAGTTATTTTAGCCACGTCTAGAACCCTTTGGCTTGGTTTACCTATTGCAACTGTTCTTGCTTTTGGCGCATGGTATCTCTGATGAATACCAGCTAGCTCTACTGCAACTATTGTGTTATCAGGATATCTTTCGTCAGTCCATGTTAAGTGAGGTGCACCAGCTGTATCTCCTGATGGTAATAACGGAACGATACTTCCGTAGTCGCCACCAAACTCTGGTGTACCAACAACCTGAGCGTATTGAATAGCAGCAGCTACATCACATTGTCTAGCTCCTGGTTTTAAAGCATCTACTGCTGCCTGCATAGCCAAATCTGCAATTTTACCTGCTTTCATTTGTAGAGCAATTTCAGCTTCAGATTTTATAATACGAACCCAGTTTACTATAAGGTCACCATCTGCAAACTTAGCGTTTGGTAATCCTCTCTTTAGAGCTTCGTGGGCTGCAGCTGTGAAGTAATAGTTATCCATTTCAAGACCTATTACCTTCTTGTCTAAGCCTAACTCTTTTACAACCTCAGCTACATAATCCATTGGATGGCGAGGTGGATTATGTACTAAAACATCAGGATAGGCCCTAACATGGGCTTCGTCTAACCATGTAGTTTTTACAACCCCACTGAATGCATCCATGTATCTTCCAATGAAAATAGGCATTTCGTCATCGAGTCTTACTAATAGCATTTGATGCACATAAAATGACCACGCATTGTGTCCTGAAAGATAACACATATTTGCAGGGTCAGTGATGAGTAAAACATCAATTCCTTTTTCACTCATGCTTTTTTGAACCTTTTTCATTCTTTCAACATATTCATTTCTTGAAAATGGCATCATTTTTTCATACCTCCTTAATTTATCTCTTCATTGCATTTGCAACCTAATTGAGTAAAACTATTATCATAACGAATATTCTGATAAATTCTAATAAAGTTATTAATTGTTAAAGAATTCCAATACACTTCTAATATGGATTTCTACCCCTGTTGTCATCGCATCTTCGTCAATATTAAACTTCGGATGATGATGTGGATAGTTACAACCTTTATTTTCATTTCCAGCTCCTACGAATGTAAGAACGCTTGGTACTCTATTTCCAAACTCAGAGAAATCTTCACCTGCCATACAAACATATGGAACAACGCTTCCGTTGTTACGGTTTAAAATTTGTTGTGTTTCGTTTTTAATCATGTCAGCCAAACTCGGGTCATTTATAACGGCTAAGCTACTTGGAAAGAACTCCACTCTGCATGTGGTTCTATAAACCTCACATACAGTATCTACCAATCTCTTGAATCTTACACGAGGTTTTTCTTCGCTACTATCATCCCCTGCATAGAGATACCTAAGCGAGCCTTCAAGCTCTACCTTCTCAGGTATGATATTAGGGGCAGTTCCAGCATTAATCTTACCAAACATCAAGGAAGTAGGATTTAATACGTTGATTTCTCTTGATTGAATGGTTTGAGCTGTTTGAATAACCGCAGCCGCTGCAATTATTGGATCTATTGATATTTGTGGAGCAGAGGTATGTCCACCTTTTCCAGTTATAGTAATCTTGAAATTATCATGGGCTCCCATTACTGGACCAGGGCTAATACCTACATCACCACTTTTAATGGGTGTCCATAAATGAATAGCATGGGCAGCATCTACCTTAGGATTCTCTAGGACCCCTTCCTCAATCATAAACTTTGCACCAGCATCTTCTTCATTGGGTTGGAAAAGAAATTTTACATTCCCATTTAGCTTTTCCTTATATTGTGATAATATTTTAGCTGCTATTAGTAGCATTGCCATGTGACCATCATGACCACATGCATGACTTTTTCCTTGGTAAGCCGATTTGTACTCCACATCGTTTTCCTCAAGTACAGGTAAAGCATCCATATCAGCTCTTAGCAAAATAGTTTTGCCAGATTCATTTCCTCTTAATAATCCCACAACACCTGTTTTTGCTATTCCAGTCGTTACCTCAAGACCACATTCTCTAAGGTAGTTTGCAATAATTTCCGATGATCGAAATTCTTCAAAACCAACCTCAGGATGTTTATGAAAATCCCTTCGTAGATCTATTAGTTCTTCTTTTAGGGATTCTATATCCTTTTGAATATCCATCGTCATATCACCCTCTTTACAGTATTCTTGATCTACTCCTTAGATTTTAGAATGTATATTCTCTAAATATAATTTTGGGGCAAATTAACAATTCTTGACAAATTAAAATATGCTAATATTTAATTTATGTCAGATTTGTTATATTTGCCCCATTTTAATATTTAAATCAATATTATCAATATTATTTTATTTGATGAATTTATCCATAGCATTTTGTAAAATATCAAGTCCTGTGTTTAATTGCTCATTTGTAAGTACAAGAGGCATAAGGAATCTTATACAATTTCCTCTAACACTTGCTTCTTGAAGAATTAAACCATTTTTTGCACATTCGTCAATAATAGCTCTGTTTTCTTCTTTAGCAGGTTTTTTGCTTTCTTTATCTTGTACAAACTCAATTGCTAACATAGCTCCTAAGCCTCTTACATCTCCAACCATTTCATATTTTTCTTTCCATTCATTAAATCTCTTCATAACGATCTCATTAATTTCCATAGCTCTTCCAGCTAAGTTATCTCTTTCCATAATTTCAAGTACTTTAAGAGATGCTGCTGCTGCCACGGGATTTCCACCATAAGTTCCGCCTACTTCTCCTGGTTGACATGCATCCATGATCTCTGCTCTTGCAGTTACCGCACTTAGTGGTAAACCTGCTGCAATTGATTTTGCACTAGTAAGGATGTCTGGAGCACAATCAAACTCTGCCCAGTAGTTACTAGCGAACATTTTACCAGTTCTACAGTAACCACATTGTACTTCGTCAGCTACTAATAAGATACCATTATCATCACATACTTTTCTTAAAGCCTTCACATACTCAAATGGAAGAGCTACAAATCCACCCTCACCTATTACTGGCTCAACAAATATAGCTGCTATTGATTCAGCTTCAACATGCTCCTTAAAGAAAATGTTTAACTTTTCAATATAGTATGCCATGCCTTGCTCTTCTGTAAGCCCATGAGGTCTCCTATAGATATATGGGAATTCTAACTTAGTTACTCCACCTGGGAAAGGGCCAATACCTGTTTTGTAGTTCTCAACTTTAGAAGTCATTGCTAATGTGAAGTATGTTCTTCCATGGAAACCATTTGTAAATGTAACGATTTCCTTTCTTCCAGTAAATCTTCTAGCAAATTTAACTGCATTTTCTAGAGCTTCAGATCCACTGTTTACGAACATTGTCTTTTTCTTATCACCTCTAACAGGGACAATACTACTTACCTTCTCTGATAGTTCAACATATTCTTTGTAATGAACCACATTAATTTGAACATGGAAGTATTTTTCTAATTGTTCTTGTGCAGCCTTAACAACTTCTGGATGACAGTGGCCTATATTTAATACGCCAATTCCTCCAACCCAGTCCATGAAGATATTTCCATCAAGGTCTTCAAACATTGCTCCTTCTCCCCTTTTGATAACACCAGGAGCACTGCAACCAATACCAGCTGGAAGTACTTCTTCTCTCTTGTCAATAACAGCTTTGGACAAAGGTCCAGGTAACGCTGTTACGATTTTGGGTAATTGATTTCTTAACATTTTTGTTCCTCCTTAAATTAAGTATTTTAATCATATCCGTACAATTGGACCCATTAAAACACTGACCTATTTTGATATATTTCGAAGGACTTCATCTTAAATATAGTCTCCTCAAGGCTGAAATCCATGAAAACTATGAGCACATATGAAATTGAAATTAAAATAATTCCTAGCTTTTTAATATGCTACTATGGTTTATCATATACAAGATAATTATTACTGAAAATAATTATCTTGTATATTCCTCCTTTAAAGTATTAAACCCCCTCTAAAGTAGTAGTGTTGCAATATTTTTTCAGAAAGAAAGCCTTAGAATTCTTTTTTCTCAAGGATATCATAAATTCAAGGGTTCTTCTTGGGATTATAAATTAACCTTCCACTTCCCTATTACATGGGGTATTTTATATGGAGTCATACAACACAAAAACTTCTTTCGGAAATCCAAAAGAAGTTTTTGTGTTTGCAAACAGTACTTTACGATAAATCATATTTCTTTAATTTCCTATATAATGTAGCAATTCCTATTCCAAGTTTTTGGGCAATAATGACTTTGGCCTCTCCATCGTTTCCATAAGCATCAAAGGCCTTGATTATGAGCTGTTTTTCCATCTTTTCCAAATTTAAATCGTCTAACATATCGTTGTCAGTAAGATTTTTGAACTTATTTGGCAATAATTCAGCATTTATGATGCCTGATTTTCCCATAATATTGATAATATATTCTATTGTATTCTGAAGCTCCCTTATGTTACCCGGCCAAGAATAATTTTCAATATATTCCCAAAATTCGTTCTCAATCATAACAACATTTTTGTTAAATATTTTTGAAAACTTCTCTATAAAATAGGTTACTAACAATGGGATATCTGTTTTTCTTTCCCTAAGTGGAGGGATATGCAATGGAATTACATTTAGTCGATAGTAAAGATCCTCCCTAAATGTTTTTTCCTGTATCATTTTCTCCAGATTTTTATTTGTTGCTGCAATAACTCGAACATCCACTTTTATTGTTTTATTGGAGCCTAGCCTCACAATTTCTTTTTCTTCAAGTGCCCTTAAAAGCTTTACCTGGATATACAATGGCATATCACCGATCTCGTCTAAGAAAAGTGTACCTCCGTTGGCCAGTTCAAACTTTCCGATTTTCCCTTTTGTGTCAGCACCTGTAAAAGCACCTTTAACATATCCAAACAATTCACTTTCCAGTAAATTATCGGGTATGGCTCCGCAATTGAGTGCAACGAAAAAACCATTATTTTTTTTATTTTCTTCATGGAGGGCTCTCGCAAACAATTCCTTGCCTGTACCACTTTCACCACTAATTATCACAGTGGAAGAAGATGTTGCGACCATCCTAACTTTTTCCTTCAATTCCTTAATTCTTAAAGAGGTTCCTAGAATTTTATCTAATCCGATATTCTCATTCGTCGCTGTCAACGCAACCGCATTTTCTTTTAATTCATTGGTATCCCTAAAAATAAAAAACTTATTATAATGTCCAATATTGATATTATAGAATCTGCCTGCTAAGGAAAAGGTTGAACTGTTAAGCTTTAAATTATATTCTGTATAATTTAAAATTTTCCCCCCGGTTTCGACTAATTCAAGATGATCAATTTTATTATTGTCAGAACCAATTTTCAATATTTTCTTAGCTATTGAATTAATATTCGATACGCAATTGTCTTTATCAAAAACGATAACGCCTTCTTCTACTTTATCAATAATACTATTAAAAAGCTCTACAATAACTAGATTCTGCTCATACTGTATTGTTTCCTGAATTTTTGATGACATGAGATCAGCTATCTGATCTAGAAATTCAGCAAAAGTTTCAAAATTATCAAGTATATGATTTTTTTGCTCTTCTGTGAAACAAACAAATCCTATTACTCCAATCACTTTACCATCAAGTATTATTGGAGTACTCATTTCTAACAGTTCTGTACAAATATCTTTTTTGGGACATCGTTTGCATATTTCATGTAGTCCAGGGTTATTTATAATCTGCTTTTTCCCTGTTTCGATTACTTTTTTGTAAATAAACCCTTCTTCAGAGATATTAATATCTACTGTATTCTTGTATATGCCTGTTCCTGCAATTCTATTTAATTTGTTATCGACAACATCAATATCAACCTTCAACACCTGAGATAGAACCATGGTATACTTATTAATGGTGTCATACATTCTCTTTAAAATATCTTCCATCATTATCACCCAACTATATATTATTGTAGGTTACTCTTCCACACAATGTTATTATAACATTTTTCACCTTATGTTTGTCCAAAAAACAACAGTTCCTATGTTATATTTGATTTAATCTCCAATATAATTTATATAGTTAATATCCTTATATTTCTTATTAAAATAGTTCGTCACATTTAAAGCTGATCTTCTTCTTACTTCTTCGAGTGCCTCCACTGAACAAAACCCAGCATGGGGTGTTAAAATGACATTATCCATATTAAGCAACGTATTTGTAGCTTGAGGAGGTTCATTTTGCAGTACATCCAATGCAGCTCCACTGATGTAATTCTTATTCAAGGCTTCTACTAAATCCTCTTCATTTACAACTCCACCTCTTGATGTATTTACAAACAAGGGTTTTTTCTTCATACTTTGAAATTTTTTACTATCAAAAAAGCCCCTATTTTTTTCACTTAATGGTATATGAGAAGATATGATATCTGATTCATTCAATAAATATTCTAAATCTACAGAATCCACCCCCAGTGAACTGGTCAATTCCTTGGGTACAGAAGAATAAGTAATAACTTTCATTCCAAAACTTTGAGCCCTTATGGCCACATTCTGGGATATACTCCCAAAGCCTACTAGCCCAAGGACTTGTCCAGCAAGTCTTCTCAAAGGCGGTACGCAATCTATATTCCATATGTGATTCTGAACAGCTTTATTATAGTTTACAATATTTCTTCTATTAGCTAATATAAGCGCCATGGTATGTTCGGCTACATCAATAGCGCAATACCCAGGGACATTTGCCACAGCTATACCTAGTTCGTTTGCTCCATTTATATCAATATTATCAACCCCTATCGACGTATTAGAGATGATTTTACATTTCTTTAATTGACTTAATACGTTTTTATTCAAGGGTGCATATTCTGCAAGTATGGCATCTGCATCCTTACATGCGTCTATGACTTCTTCTTCAGTCTTACATTGATATCCTTTTACGATAGCATCCTGTGGGAGATATTTTTCTTCAATATCTATTTCACCCCAGCTACAATCTGTTATCACTATTTTCAAAGACATGATTATTCCTCCCCTAGTTGGTT
>JUEG02001210.1_pt1 | contig 22857 bp, 19 predicted proteins | sample 432341 | NCBI WGS metagenome assembly JUEG02 (sample SAMN02953476, study PRJNA257561) | rock porewater metagenome | biome: terrestrial; feature: Opalinus Clay rock; material: porewater; isolation source: Opalinus Clay rock BIC-A1 borehole | place: Switzerland: Mt Terri URL, St-Ursanne ... | reverse complement strand
ATTCCACGATTCTGAGGCTTCATTTCCTTTTAAACCTCTCTTTTGAAGCATAACGCCTTTAGAACCATCATATAATAAAACTCTTTCATGGATGGAATCTAGAAAATTCTTCATCATTTCATCTCCTTTGTATGTTTATTATACTACACGACTGCTTTCGTACTCGACTGATTTTGCGCACTTTAAAGTTTTATTAATATTACTTTTGTTTGTCAATGCTGATATTGTGAAAGCAATGGCCTTGAACCGCAAAACAGAGCACTCCAAACCCTAGCATATAGGGACTTGGAGTGCCCTGGGGAAGATGAAATCATGTCCCCTTTTTGTTTTCTAAAGTTCTCTCATGTGTATATTATGAATTTCCTGGAATGCTTTGGAATTCTCATGAAAGATCTTGATGAGTAACGGATCAAAATGATTTCCACTGCCTTCTTCGATAATTGCACAGCTTTCTTCATGAGAAAAGGCATCTTTATAAACACGCTTTGAACGCAAAGCATCGTATACATCCGCCAGAGCCATTATCCGGGCTGAAAGAGGAATTTCTTCACCGGACAATCCATGAGGATACCCTGTACCATCCCATTTCTCATGATGGGATTTAGCAATCTCCATTCCGATCTTCAAGAAAGTGTTCTGGGTATATCGTTTCTGCACATGGGAGAGAGTCTCGAATCCAAGCATTGCATGAGTTTTCATTATCTCGAATTCCGGTGGAGTTAATTTACCCGGCTTGAGCAAAATGGCATCCGGAATCCCAACCTTTCCAATATCGTGTAAGGGGCTGGCCTTATATATATTATTGACAAAAGCATTATTAAGGATATCCTCGTAATGGGGTAGCATCCTTAGCCTTTCTGCAATTAATCGGCAGTAACTTGAGGTCCGCTCGATATGGGCTCCAGTATCGTCATCACGAGATTCCGACAACTTAACCAGTGCAAAAATGGTTGCCATTTGAGACTCGGAGATCTCTTGGACCTTCTCATTGACAATCTCCTCCAGGTGGTTGCTATACTTCTGAAGTTTCTCTTCAATCACCTTCATGTCTGTTATATCTTGAATTGTCCCGTGTGACCAGCTGGAATTTTCACCGGAATCAAAGGTTGTTGATCTCACATGAACCCACTTTATTCGACCATCGGCCATCAGAAGACGATAGCGACGTTCCCGTGGCTCCACTGTCTCTAAGAGCAGTTGATGAGCGTGACGAACCATCCCTAGATCATCCGGATGGATCATTTTCATGTATCCCTCATAGTCAGGCGCTGGGGACGAGCCTCTCTCGAGTATCTGGTTGATCGTTTCAGACCATAGTATTGATCGCGTTGACATATTGAGAGCCCAATGACAGAGCACTGCGATCTTCTCAGCTTCCAGAAGACTGGCTTCACTCCTGACAAGTAATCGGTTCTGCTCCTCTAAGTGCCTTGATATCTCAGAATATTTTACCATAAGGTCTGACATTAATTGATTTTGAATTTGATCATCTACCTGATCTGCAAACTTTTCAAGCCTCACCTTAACATAGTCTTCAGAATGAAGAGCGCCTCTTGAGTCCATCAGAACTGATCGAATAGATTCTCTTACTCTGTTCATCATACTTGATCCTGCAAGAAATAATCGAACCCGATATCTTCTAACGATTTCAGGTGCTTAATGACAGCTTTACGGTCCAATTCCGATTCAATAAGACTACCATGCTGTGGTGCGATCATAGCAATATCTAATTTTTCGATCTGCTCTAGTGCATAATGAAGGGCTTTTGATGAGGTCATGATGCGTCGGTGAAATTTCTCGATTTCTACCAGATGACAACTTTTATTGTTTAATGGACAGGTTTCTTGCGGAGAGCAATCAATACATCGATCAAAAAGCTTCCGATGCAAACTCCAATTGCTATCATAACTTCCAAAAATATCACTGGTAAAGAGCGTCTTTGTCTTGCAATCGTAAGTAATGAAGCTGCCGGGGGAGTGGGAATAAGGGGTACGGATGAACTCCAAACGTCGACCACTAGCAAATTCATAGGCAAATCCCATGGTTTCAATACACTGTTTTGGAGATTTGGAAGAATAATAGTTTATAAAGGGATTGTTCTCCCGATGGGAGAGTATTTTTAGGTTTGGGTTATTAATGATTGCCTCCAAATGTGGAAGATTTCCGCACAAATCCGGGTCATAATGTTGATAAATCAGACGTTGGATATTATTGGGGTCTACGCCAGTTCTAAGTATTTTCAGCATCACGGTGCTGAATTCAGCCCTACTGCCCCCATCAATCAGGACCGCTTCTTCGCCGTCCACAACCAGATAAGGATTACAATATAGTCCCGCATTAACGTCCACGAAACCTACCCAATATATCCCCTCTGCAACTTCAATTGGCTGTAAATAATCCAGGTCTTCTTTAATCAATATGACACCTCCTGTTATTACAAGTATAAATCCAACTGTTAAGTACAGTTGGATTTTATAACCAGTATTAACACTTTCCATATATTCAAACTTTATATATTTTATAGTTTTCTCCACAAACTCGGAATATCCTTCTTAGCAGAAGCTACCATCGCTGCCGCTCGAACAATCGCATAGGGTTCATTAATCATTGTCCGTCTTTTCTGTTGTGAGAATGGTAGTGATTCCCCAATATATGTGTAACCCTATTGCCCCCAGATAGGAAGGAAACGTTGAAAAGTACAGCCCGCCCAGGCTTGTAGCCATAAAAGAGAAGGTTAACATTTTTCTAACTGACAACCTATCTGCCAGCCATCCACCGGGGAAATAGCATACCATCGCTGCAATCCCACAAGTACTCACGCCTTCCATACACTATCCCACTCTCACACAGAATTCTCATATGGTATGGCAAGATGGGTTGTTTAATATTAAAGTTATAAAAAGAAAAACGCCCCATCAAACTGAGGCGCAAAACATAAGGGGAAATATATTTTTAAATAAATTCTTATCCAACCGCATTACATAATTGACCAATTCCTTCCACTTCAATCACGATATTATCTCCTGATTTCATGGGGCCAACCCCTTCTGGTGTTCCCGTCATAATTACATCTCCCGGATTAATAGTCATTACCTGAGAAATAAAACTTATGAGTTTAGCAATAGAATAGATAAAATATCTAGTATTAGAAGATTGCTTAATTTCTCCGTTGAGAATAGCTCTAATATCTTGCTCTTTTTTATCTAAATCCGTTACGATCCAAGGCCCCATTGGACAGAATGTATCAAACCCCTTACCCCGAGTCCATTGACCATCCTTCTTTTGTAGGTCCCTCGCTGTGACGTCATTGCCACACGTGTAGCCAAAAATTGAGTCGAGTACCTGATTTTCGTTCGTTACATTTTTCATAGTCTTTCCGATAACTACAACAAGCTCTGCTTCATACTCAACACGATCGCTCATTTGAGGAATAACAATTACATCTTCCGGTCCAATTAACGCAGTCAGGGGTTTTAGAAAGATAACAGGTTCCTCGTGAAGAATATCTCCCATTTCTTCAATATGTTTTGAATAGTTTAAACCAACACAAATTATTTTACTCGGTTGTACTGGAGTTAATAGTCTCACTTCATTTAAATTGACCGTAGCCCCTGTTCGTTTAGAGTTCTCTTCTATAAAAGACCGATCTAAGGCAAATATTTTTTCTCCTTCAATCTCTCCGTAGCAAGCTTCACCTTGATATTGAAAACGAACGACTTTCATGAACATTACCCCTTTTCTCTCTTTTATCATACCACTATCGCAGACGGATCCAATCGGATGGTTTGATCCAAGGCGCATAGCAGTAAGTATCGATATCTTCTGCAGACGAGACTTCCTCCATATAAATAAATGCTGCTTCATTAATCATAGGAATTGATTTTTAATTGTTTATTATTTATAGAGGCGCCTGCTATCATTAGTTTGATTTTTTCAATTGCGACAGAGCTAAGTCGCCTCATATCAACTGCTATAGCATTTACCGTTTCACCAGCGATAACGACAGACATTTTATCACTCTCATTGTATCTCTCAGCACAGTTTGCTGCACACCCACTCATATATAAGATAACATCAGCCTCTAAATCATTCGCGATCACAGTCATCCCATATTTAGAGAAGTAATCCTTTATTTCACCCGCACAACGTCCTCGATCGATCCGGGAGTTACAACCTCCGCAAAATTGGATGCTTAGTCTCATATGCTTATCCTTCAATTCTCAGTCGTCAGTTGGAATACCCGCAATAGCTTTAGCAAGTGATTTTTTATGTTCCATATTGCTCTGTCGAGAAATCATAATGCGTTGAGCTTGAGGTGAACCAGCTCCATGCATTGATTCCGTGCGATAACCAACTGCCGCTGTACCAAGTGTTATATTTTCGATTAAACGTAAAATGCGCATGCGGTGTTCTGTTGGAACTTTAGACACTCCTTTGAAGTATTTTTCTATAACTATCCCGATCTCTGGATGACGCAGGTCTTTTTCAGATGGCATGGTAACCATCAACCCGCCAGCTATATCTTCGGCAAGCCGAGTAATTTCATAGGGGAAGCGAGTAACATTCTGCTTACAGACATTGGCAAGCATTAAGTCAATGATGTAGTTCCCTGAGGCTGTCTTTGATCCTTCAGATGAACATGCGATTCCACAGGCGTAGAGAGTCTCATTGAGATGCACCATCTCTATCAATTTATCTTTAATGTGTGAAGCTTTTTGAGCACCATTGTATTCTGCGGCAAGGGCGCTAGCACCGATTAACACGTCACCAACTCCCACTTTACAACCCCCGTAACTCTGCCGATGGTACCCGGCGAAGCGCTCAACTAATGCACCGCTGAACTCATACTCGCCACACATGAAGACATTTTCCCATGGGACAAATACGTTATCAAACACTATTAACGCTTCATGCCCGCCGAACTTTTTATTACCTACATCAATGTCGCCGGATTCTAATTTACGAGTATCGCAAGATTGTCGACCATAGATATAGTAGATACCTTCAGCGTCAGAAGGAATCACAAAAGATACTGCATAATCGGAGTCATCTTGCCCCATTGAGATTGTGGGCATGACTAGAATCCAGTGAGAGTTGATAGCACCCGTTTGATGAGCTTTGGCACCCCGGACGACAATCCCGTCTTCACGCTTCTCAACCATGTGAAGGTAAAGGTCAGGATCGGTCTGTTTACTTGGAGCTATATTGCGATCCCCTTTGGGATCTGTCATGGCACCGTCAACCACTAAATCTTCTTCTTGGATTTCGAGGAGGAATTTAGTAAACCGTTCATGGTATTTTGTACCAAGTTTTTGATCCATCTCAAAAGTAACGCTGTCAACAGCATTAATAGCATCCATACCTACACAACGTTGAAAGCAAGAAGCCGTTTTTTGACCGAGCAGTCGTTGCATTTTCACCTTCTTGACAAGATCGTCTGTACTACGATGCAAATTGCAGAAACGATTAATTTTTTTACCTGTGAGATGAGACGTCGCTGTCATTAGATCTTCATACTCGGGTTGTTGTGCCAATTCGTAAGTTGCTTTAACTGAATTCAGAGACGGACGAATGATCGGATGATCGACAGGATTTTCTACGAGTTCACCTTGCAGATAAACCTTAAGTTTTAGTTTTCGTAGGCTCTCTTCATATTGTTCTGGTGTTTTCATTTAAATTTCCTCCCGAATACTTATTTATTCTATATTATCTAAACCAGACGTCTGAAGGTTCCCTTTGACACCCTTCATAGAAGCAACCCTGAGATTCCGCGTAAGTATTGCCCTGCTCTTCCCTCTTTCTAAAATCCCAGATGACCGGGCATTACACCCTAGAAAAATGGAATCACATCATCATAACTCCAATTCGTTTTATTATCTTATTTTACGCATTATTCGGTATGTGCCATTCCTTTTATACTATGAATTATTCTATAATTATGGAAGATTACCTTCTTTGTACTGAACAAAATTAATTTTTTAGTGTTGGAAAATTTTTTTAGTGGGGCAATTTTGTGCAATTATGCTTATATTTGAACATTAATTACACTAATAACTATCTTTTTATATTTGTATATTGGAATACAATATTTCTTTTTGATAATATATTATTCTCTAGTAATGTATTTTTAGATAAAATACATATTTCGATTTGGTTCTTTGATTATCTTTTATCGGAATAAATTAATAATTTTTCGAAACATACGATTGCATCTCTAAGATTTTTATTATAATATGGAATATAGAATTCCATTAAAAGGCGGGGCTATAAAGTGAAAAAACACGAAGAGAAGTTTTACATCCAAGCTCTATACAAAGGACTTAACGTTCTAGAATGTTTTAGAGATATTGATGAATATGGAGTAACCGAAATAGGTGAACTCATCGATCTACCCGACAGTACCGTTCAGAGAATCATCAACACTTTAGAGATGAAAGGTTATCTATATCAAAATACGAATAACAAAAAATACCGATTAACACCAAGATGTTTGTTAAATAGTACAAGCCACGCAAACTACTATAAATGGAAAGATTATGCAAGAAAACACATGGTAACACTAAACGAGTTCTGTGATGAGAATGTGAACTTGGCTGTTCGCCATGATAATCTATGTAGTTATATCGAACTAGTTGAGTCAAAACAACTCCTTCGCCCCAATTTCACACTCGGCGATTCTTATCCGATTTATTGCACAGCCTTGGGAAGGAGTCTTTTATCCGATCTTACAGTCGCTGAAATCGAGCTGATAATCCCCGATATACTAGAAGAGCGTACACCATTTACACTAACTGATAGGAACGAGGTTATTAAAAGGATTAACGAAATCAAGACAAACCAATACACTACAGAGATTGAAGAGTTTTATTTGGGGCTATCCTGTATCGGCAGCCCTATTCTCGGATTAGGGAATAAAGTGATTGCCGCGCTAAGCGTCACTGCTCCTAAAGATAGAATGGATGAACAAAAAGTAAAGAAATTAATTCCTATAATCATAAGTACAACACAAAAGATTTCGAAAGAGTATCAGACATTATTTACCCCTGAACAATAATGTCTGATTAAGAAGAAGGACAGTATAGTATCTCTTTAAATAGAGCATCTATGGTCCTTCTTCTTTTATGATTAAGCAATCAAAAATGTCCATAAGCGGCATTGCCATATATGACATCAATATTTAATTATCTGAGAGCCAACCGGAATAACCTTTATGACTACTCTATGGGTGGTTGTATATCATAATTTAGTTATTGCAATATAAACACCCAGATATTCTATCTCCTTTTTAATAACGATTAACTGTATCGATCTGATCAACAAGTAATCTCTTTGCAATCGACCCCTAACAAGCTTGAATTCATGTATATAACTTTAGTAGGTTTCAGCCAGTAGTTTAATAGGATGGATTACCGGAATAGACATATTATGCTGAGATAAACCATGCTCTAACTGCATCGCGCATGCAGGACATCCCGTAGCTAAATAATTTGGAGCCACATTTTGTATATTCTTAATCTTACGATCTAAAATTCGCATAGATAACTCATAATGCATGACATTGAAGGTTCCTGCACCACCACAACAACGATCCGCTTCTTCCATCTCTACAAAGGATAGCCCAGGTATAGAACTAAGAATCTGCCTAGGTGCATCTTTAACGCCTTGCCCACGGACTAAATGACAGGGGTCATGATATGTTACAATTCCTTTTATTGGTTTTTCGCCCACACGAAGACCGACAACACTAACCAGAAACTCAGAAATGTCATAAACTTTGTCGGTAAACCCTTGCGCATCGGGAACCATATCTTCATATTTTATTAACATTGCGCCACAGGTTGCACAGTCTACGACGATATAATCCGCTCCAGTTTCCAAAAGCAATCGAGCATTCTTCTCTGCTATCTGATTAGCTGTTTTAGTATCTCCGTAGGCTAAATGTGGCGTTCCGCAACATTGAACGTCTTTCGGAATGATAACTTCACAGTCATGGTATTCAAGCACCTTGATTACAGCTTTACCTAAATCAGGGTTTACCATATTGGTCATACAGCTAAGATAATAAGCAACCCGTATCTTGCCACCTTTCTTTAAAGGCAGATCTGAAAGCATGCTCCGGAAGGCCTTTGGAGCAAAGGGAGGCATGACCCCCTCCTTCTGACTCAAGCCTTTAGAAAGAGTCTTTAATAATCCACTCTTGCGCAAAACGTTTTGCAAACCACTGTGTTGGTAATAGTAAGCCATTTTTGTAGCTAAGGCCTGTGCATTATTGTTTGGCAAAAAGCCGTGCAATGCACCATTCATAATTAGTGGCAGCCCCTTCTCTGAGGTCACTTTCGCTCGGGCCTCTAAGACAAGATGATTGGTACGGACTGTAGCTGGACAATTTGCTGTACAGGCTCCACAATCTAAGCACAAGTCCATAATTTCCTTAAATCGATCGGATATTTCAAGGTTTCCATCGAGGTATTCCTTCATCAGGCGCACTTTCCCTCGCGCTACAAAAGGTTCTGAGCCCAGCTCTGCGTAGATGGGGCAAAACTTCTGACACAAACCACATCGTATACACTTTTCTACCTCTTCGCTAAGCCTGTCATTTAATTTCATCATTCTATTCATCCTTTAAGAAGATTTTTCCTGGATTAAGAATGTTTTTTGGATCAACAGCCTTCTTAATCGCCATCATCATATCGAGGCTTGCCTTGTCGAATTGCCATTTCATATATTTTTGCTTCGACAGTCCGATTCCATGTTCCCCACTCAAGGTTCCACCCAAATCAAGTGCAGCTTTGAACATTTCATCTATAGCCGCATCTACCCTCTTCATTTCTTCTTCATCCTGTTTCATGACAAGGATATTTGGGTGCATATTGCCATCTCCAGCATGCCCAAGTATTGGTATGGTCAACTGGTATTTAGCAGCTATCTGCTGGATACTCCTTACCATGTCTGGAACTTTGCTACGAGGTACCGTCGCATCTTCAGCAAGCACCTGATGGGCATTGCGAGCCATGGCACCGAATGCACTCCGGCGTCCAGCCCAAAGTTGAGCTTGTTGAACTGAATCTTTGGCTACTCTTACTTCTCGCGCACCGCAGCTTTTGCATATCTGTTCAATGACCTGAATTTGTCGATTGACATCGATTGAACTGCCGTCCGCTTCTATGAGAAGTGCTCCTTCAGCATCCGTAGGTAGACCAGAAGGTAAATAGCCTTCCATTAATTCCATTGATTTCTGGTCCATGAGTTCCAACGTGGTGGGAATAATTCGCTGTTTGATAATACCTGAAACCGTCTTCGCTGCATCGTCCAGATGATCAAATATCGCCAATAGTGTCCGTTTGTCTTCCGGCTTAGGAATGAGCTTAAATGTTATCTGCGTTATGATACCTAAAGTCCCTTCAGAACCCGCGAAAAGTCGAATCAGATCGTAGCCACTGACATTTTTTATTGTTTTTCCACCGAAATGGGCCACCTCGCCAACGGGAGTAACGACTTCAATTCCTAAAACGTAATCCTTAGTTACCCCATATTTAACACCACGTGGACCACCGGCATTCTCCGCTACATTCCCCCCCATAGTCGACATGAACATGCTTTGTGGATCCGGAGGATAAAAAAGGCCTTCTTGTTCTACAGCCTGATGAAATGTCGCCGTAATTACTCCTGGTTCCACGGTAGCCGTCAAGTTATCAGAATCGATTTCAATAATCTTGTTCATTCTGTGAAGCGCCAGGACTAAACCACCTTGGATTGGTACCGTTCCACCAGACAAATTGGTCCCCCCTCCGCGAGGAATAACCGGGAAACTATGTTCATTAGCTAATTTTATAATCGCTACAATTTCTTCTGTATTTGCTGGCGCAACAACAATATCAGGCAAATGAATGTGTGGTGTTGAGTCATAGGAATAGCATATTAAATCCTCTTTATTTGTGAATACATTTTCCTTGCCAAGAACTTGTGTTAGCTTTTTCACAATTTCAGGATTAAGCAAGAATATCACTCCTTTTTACTAATCAGCCAAGTTCCTAATTTTGAATAATTAATTTACTAGAAATAGTGACAATTCGGGAACGTAGGTAAAGAATGCCAAATCTATTAGTAGCACTGCTAGAAATGGCATACAAGCGATGACAATTCTTTTAAACGAAATTTCTTTTAATAGACTACTCGCTACGAATAAATTGACTCCGAGAGGTGGGGTTATAAGGCCGATCGTCATATTAACAACCATAATGACTCCGAAATGAACGGGGTCTATACCCATTTTCAGAACCAATGGCAGGAATATGGGCCCTAAAATAATAATCGCTGCATTAAGCTCCATAATAGTTCCTACAAGAAGTAGTACGATGTTCACTAACAACAAGAACATGATAGGACTTTGTGTAATCATTGAAATCGATGTTGCTATTTTTATTGGAATTTGTTCAGTTGTTAAGATCCAGCCCATTACAGTCGCGGTCGAAATAATCAACATAACCATTGCCGAAGTAACGCCTGCTTCTGAAAAGCTTATAATCAAAGTCTTAAAACTCAATTCTTTATATATCATCACACCGACAAAAAGGCTATAAACACAAGCAACTGCAGCAGCTTCTGTAGGCGTAAATATCCCGCCGTAGATTCCTCCTAAGATAATCAAAGGCATCATTAGACCCCAGATCGAATCCCTTAGTGACAAAAGAAATTCTTTCATAGTGGCTCTTTCCGTTCCTTTATAACCCCGTTTTTTAGAGACTACATAACATACCGCCATTAAGGATAGCCCCATTATTAATCCTGGGATAATTCCTGCGGCGAACAAATCTCCAATGGATACACCCATGGAAATTCCATAAGTCACAAAAGGTATACTCGGGGGGATAATAACCCCAATGGTCCCTGCAGCGGCCATTAAAGCAATCGAAAAATCTTTGTCATAACCCGCTTTAATCATGGCAGGTACCATAATAGCACCGATTGCAACTACAGTTGCCGGTGCGGATCCAGAAATAGCAGAAAAGAACATAGCCGATAGAACCGCTACCATAGCCAAACCGCCAGTGACTGAACCAATCATATTCGTTGCCAGCCTAATCAAACGTTTCGATATTCCACCATGTTCCATCAAGCGCCCTGCAATCATGAAAAGAGGGATTGCTAAAAGTGTAAATGAATCTAGCCCTGTAAACATTCTTTGAGCTACTATAAACAAAGGCACTTTGGCTGTGATTGCTATAGCCGCCAGAGAGGCAAGCCCCATACCAATGGCTAAAGGTACATTGAGTATAATCAATACCGCAAACACTATTATCAGTATGTCACTCATTTATTCACTTCCCCTCCAGCAAGGTAGTTACTATCATTTCCTTTTAAATTTACAATTTGTTCTATTAGAAGCATGAAATAGCGAATGGTCATCAAGAGACACCCTACTGGTACAGCGGCATAGGCCCATACAATCGGAATGCGCATCGCTGGAGATAGTTGCCCCGTTTTTAGTAACCTTAAGGCATAATCATAACCGACGAAGGTAACAGCGCAACAAAAAACGATACAAACAAGGGTGGTCAAGATTGTTATGTATTGTTGAGCATTTTTGGGGACCATCCTAATGAATGCTTCGACACCAATATGAGCGCCTCTTCTCACTCCTAAGCTTGCACCTAAAAATACCGCCCAAATACTTAGGTATCTCGATAATTCGTCTCCCCAACTCAAAGGACTATTCATAACAAAACGTGCTATTACCCCTGAAAATGCTATCCCCATCATCACGATTAATAAGAGGGCAATCATATATTTTTCAATAAAAGTCAAAATTTTATCTATTATTTTTACTATTCTCATCTTCGCTTTTTAACCTCCAATCTACAATTTATTAAAAAGAGCAATTGGCTTTTATAAAATCTTGTCGAGGGGATTTCAATGAAACCAATTGCTCTTATTTATTCTTAGTTCTTACTTTCGGCCTCTTCTACTGCTTTGAGGACTTTATTCAATAACTCTTCTCCAACTTCTTTTTTGCCAATTGTGTCATAAACTGATTTACTTGCATCTCTAAAAACCTGCAGCTGCTCTAGCGAGAGTTCCGTGACTTCTACACCTTCAGCTATTAATTTATCTAATCCAGCATCTACCTGTTTATTGTTTTCTTCTCGCTCCACTTTTCGCCATATGAGGGCCCCTTCGTCAACAATCTTCTGGAGGTCATCACTTAAGCCACTATAGAAAGCGTCATTAATCAACAACAGATAAGGATTGTACACATGCCCATCTAACGTCAGGTACTTTTGAACTTCGTAGAATCTCATAGAAACGATTAGTGATAATGGGTTTTCCTGACCGTCAATTGTTTTCTGTTGCAACCCTGTATAAACTTCGTTAAAAGGCATAGGTGTTGGACTCCCCCCTAAAGACTTAACAATCGCCATATGCGCTTGATTCTCCATTGTCCTAATCTTCAACCCTTGCATATCTGAAGGTTGGGCAATGGGTTTTACGCTATTCGTAAAATGTCTGAAGCCATTCTCTCCCCAAGCTAGTCCTTTGATTCCCGTCTCTGCCTTCATCAGGTCTAATATTTCCTTCCCTACAGGACCATCCAGTACCTCGTAAGCGGCTTTTTGGGTACCAAACAAATACGGTAAGTCGAATACCATGATTTTAGGGAAAATCCCTGGAACGGGACCTGAGCTCAATGCAGCCATTTGAATTGACCCTAATTGGACACCTTCCAGTTCCTCCCTTTCTGCACCAAGTTGACTGTCCGGGTAGGTTGTGACTTTTATTTTCCCATTCGATTTCTCTTCGACATATTTTTTGAAAGCCTGAGCTGCCATCTCCAATCTATCATTCACCGCAGGCGAAGAATGAGCTAATTTAATTTCAACAACCTCTTGACCTCCGCCAGAAGTAGCTGGTGCTGCTTGGCTTCCACCACAGCCTGTTGCAAATAATCCAATACAAAGGGCAACGGCCAATAATTTTGCCGGTTTGCGGACAAATTTCATCATATACTCGAACTCTCCCTTCACTTTTTAAACCATTTATGAGTTTTTAATTTCTTTTATCAAATGAGTAACTAGACAAAATATTGGTATTTAAAGATTAAGAAAAATTTCCATCCATATCAACCGAACAATGAAAGGTTCACTTAAGCACTTGTTTCTTAACCAAGAGTAGGCCATTACTGGGACTAAAACTCCTTCCAACATTTCTCGAACAACGCTCGCAATCTTCACTCCACACTTAAAAATCCCTTTAGTGTTCTACATACCCCCTCCTTTCAAAATAGGTGTAACCTATTGAATTTAATTTACTACTTGCTTGGTTTATCTAAGCTTCCCTAAATAGGAAGTTCAAACCGCCCCTTAATCCATTAAGATCCATCTAAAGCAAGACGCTTATAGTTCTCTAGGCGTTCTTTAGCATCACGCTCTGCCTTATCGAAAAGAGCCTGAGCCGTTTCTGGGAATTGCCTTAAAAGTGCTGAATACCGAACTTCACTGTTGATGAAGTCTTGGAAACTCGCCGTGGGTTCTTTGGAATCCAGACTAAAGGGATTTTTTCCCTCTTCTTTTAATTGCGGGTTGTAACGATATAGCGACCAGTAGCCCGCTTCCACAGCTTTTTTCGCTTGCAGCTGGCTTTTTCCCATCCCTGCTCGAATCCCATGAGTAATACAGGGCGAGTAGGCAATGATCAGCGAAGGTCCGGGGTAAGCTTCCGCCTCAGCAATTGCCTTGAGGGTTTGCCTCTTATCAGCCCCCATGGCTATTTGAGCAACATAAACATATCCATAGGTCATGACCATAACCCCTAGATCTTTCTTACAGGTTTTCTTCCCACTCGCTGCAAACTGTGCAAGAGCAGCTGTAGGTGTGGATTTTGAAGATTGACCCCCTGTATTGGAATAAACTTCGGTGTCAAACACCAGCACATTAACATCTTCACCAGTGGCTAACACATGATCTAGACCTCCGTACCCAATGTCATAGGCCCAACCATCACCTCCGAAGATCCACTGAGATCGTTTGACGAAGAAGTCTCGCTGTTCGTAGATTTGATATAAGAGTTCATCGCCCCCTTCTTGTGCTTCCAGCTCAGAAATTAAGCGATCCGAACGTTCCCGAGTTTTATTTCCCTCATCCTTATGTGTTAGCCAATCTTCGAAAGCTGCTTTCAAGGGTTCTTTTATATCCTTCTGCAGAGCTTCAATTACTTGTCCCGCTAGAGTTTTTCGAACTTGGGTTACTCCTAAATGCATACCATAGCCATATTCAGCATTGTCTTCAAACAGCGAGAATCCCCAGGCTGGACCTCGTCCGTACATGTTGGTAGCATAGGAAATGGAGGGAGCACTCGCTCCCCATACGGTTGAGCACCCTGCGGCATTCGCAATCATCATGCGATCTCCCACCAATTGAGTAATCAGCTTGGCATAGGGGGTTTCACCACAGCCTGCGCAGGCTCCAGAAAATTGAATCAGAGGTTCAGCAAATTGGCTTTCTTTAACCGTCATTTTTGGGTTAGAGGACGTGGGCTTCGGTAAGATTGTCCGAGAAAATTCCCACCACTCTTCACATCGAGGACGCTGCAGAACTAGGGGTTTCATCACAAGGGCTTTTTCTTTGGCCAGACACTCCTCAACGCAGTTGCCGCAGCCCGTGCAATCCATCGCCGAAATCGCCAGATGGTACTGTAAGTTTGGCTTTCCGATGGCCAGTAAAGTCTGGAAGCCATCTGGAGCGTTTTGGAGCTCATTCTCAGTGGCGAGTTGTGGTCGAAGGACAGCGTGCGGGCAAACGAAGGAGCATTGGTTACATTGGATGCAATGCTCCGGCTGCCATTCTGGCACTTGTATGGCAATCCCCCGCTTCTCCCAAGCCGTTACACCCAACGGATAGGTTCCATCTTCCCTACCATTAAAGACACTTACCGGAAGCTTGTCTCCTTCTTGACGATTCATAGGAATCATAATTTTCTCGATAAATTCAGGTAAAACTACGCTAGCAGCCGCTTCATTCTCTACGGCATTTATCCATGATTTAGGTATTGCTACTTGAACAAGTTCCTGAATACCGCGGTCAATGGCAGCATAATTCTTGTCAATGGCGGCTTGGCCCTGTTTTCCATAAAATTGCACAACAGCCTCTTTTAAGTGGCGAGTAGCGTCTTCCAACGGAATAACATTGGCAAGTTTGAAGAAGGCGGCCTGCATGATCATATTGATCCGCCCACCCATACCGACTTCTTGAGCGATTCCTACGGCATTAACGATATAGAATGCGATATTGTTTTCAGCAAGATAGCGTTTTATAGAAGCAGGAAGGTTTTCTTCCAGTTCTTCTGGTTTCCATAAACAGTTTAAGAGGAATTTTCCCTCGTGTTTCAAACCCGTAAGTACATCGTATTGTCGAACATACGCCTGATTATGGCAAGCGATAAAGTCAGCTTGAGTTACTAGGTACGACGATTGGATGGGCTCTTTACCGAAACGAAGATGAGAAATCGTCACGCCTCCCGATTTTTTGGAATCATACGCGAAATACGCTTGGGCATACAAATCAGTATAATCTCCGATGATTTTAACCGCGCTCTTGTTAGCACTGACGGTGCCGTCCGAGCCAAGTCCCCAAAATTTACAGCATGTTGTTCCTGGAGGAGTTGTATAGATGTCCCCCGGATAGTCCGGCAAGGAGGAAAACGTTACGTCATCGACGATGCTGACTGTAAAAGCGTTTCGAGGATTGTTTAGTTTTAGGTTCTCATATACCGCGGCAATGTCACGAGGCGTAAAATCCTTTGAACCTAAGCCATACCGTCCGTTGACAATAATCGGTGCATTTTCTTTACCGTAAAAGGCATTCCTTGCATCTAGATATAAGGGGTCTCCCGGCGCTCCCGGTTCCTTGGTCCGATCGAGAACGGCAATTTTCTGAACGCTTGATGGAACTGCTTTAAGGAAATGCTCGATAGAAAAGGGTCGATATAAATGAACTTCAAGAAGCCCTACCTTATCTCCGCGTGCGTTGAGGTAGTTAATAGTTTCTCGAATGGCATCACAACTTGATCCCATGGCGATAATAATCCGTTCGGCATCTACTGCTCCATAATAATTGAAAAGTTGATAATTTCGTCCGGTCAGCTTGTTGATTTCCTGCATATATCCTTCCACGATGTCCGGTATGGGTAGATAGAATTTATTCACGGCCTCTCGGGTTTGAAAGTAGACATCTGGATTTTGTGTGGTCCCACGAATCACAGGATGATCTGGATTTAACGCTCTTCTACGAAATTCTTTAACAGCCTTCATATCTAACAATGCGGCCAATTCTTCGTATTCAAGGATTTCAATCTTTTGAATTTCATGGGATGTTCGGAAACCATCAAAGAAATGAAGGAAGGGTATACGTCCCCTAATAGCGGATAAGTGTGCGATTGCCCCTAGATCCATTGCTTCTTGAACACAACTGGATGACAAAAGAGCAAATCCAGTTTGGCGAGCGGCCATAACATCCTGATGATCTCCGAAAATACTGAGTGAGTTCGCTGCTAAGGCTCGTGCACTTACGTGAAATACGGCCGGCAATAATTCCCCAGCAATTTTATACATATTAGGGATCATCAGAAGTAATCCCTGAGATGCCGTGTACGTGGTCGTCAGCGCTCCCCCTTGTAGTGAACCGTGTACTGCTCCGGCTGCACCTCCTTCAGATTGCATTTCAGCAACTCGAACAGGCTGACCAAAACTATTCTTTTTGCCCTGCACAGACCATTCGTCGACCAACTCCGCCATGGTCGATGACGGTGTGATCGGGTAAATTGCGGCTACCTCGGTAAAAGCGTATGAAACGTAGGCTGCGGCTGTATTTCCATCCATTGTTTTTTTTCTGCGTTTTGACACCTAAATAACGCTCCTCTCTTCACTCTAACTCTAACTCCAGTACAGTTTTTCCGGACTAATTTTAAATATATAATTATAAATAATTGGTATACTAGATTCCTTTTACAGATATGTTATTCTACTAAATTTTTAAAATACCTTTTAAAAATTTTGATAAATTAAATATATTTTAGAATTACAGCTAAATCACTTCTTATAAATTGGATTATATTTAAACCATATTTTAGGCTATATATTTAAAAACTTCTAGTATTTGATGCTTTTTATAGCATTATGCGCTTTTTTTGCAGTTAATTTGCCAACTATTAGAATTAGAGCATATTTTTATTGGAATTTCATATTCCATTAATTTAATTTTTATTCTGCTGTATATGATATTTATTATATAATATATCAATATTAACCTAAGTATTTCGGTTTTTATAAAATCTATTATTAACGCGATAAATAATGCAAGTGGGAAAGCGCTTATCCTCCTCTGTGATAGAACCTCAACGGCACTTGAGGAACTAGAGATGGCAAGTGTTTCCCCCATAGAAACAAACGGAACTTTGATGTATCGAAAGGCCTTACTAGGGCAACTCGGCAAGGCGACAGGCCCCTTTATAATTGGTCATTGATGTATTAAAGGAGGCTAAACAAGGTGGTCAACCCGGTCCTTTGGGGGATTGAATTAGTTGGGAATAGAGTATGTTGGAGGGACGGTCCTTTTATCACTTAGTGATAAAAGGACCGTCCCTCCAACATACTCCAACATATTAAAAGGAAATTCAGGGTTAGGGGAGCTTTAAAGTCTAGTTCTTCATAGATATCGATAAAACACTGGACTAACTAGAGCAGAAAAAGCATGAGAGTGGTTGCTACACCGCCACTAAGAAGATGTAGCAACCGCTCTCATGCTCATTCAAATATCCTTCTTAACAGCAGCTACCATCGCTGCCGCCCGAACAATCACAGTTTGGTTCAGATCCAGTCAGCCAACCCATAATGATAGCAAAAGCACAACCAACACCCGACTTAACTTCGATTGCGTTAAACGAACAGTTCTTCGCACAGGCACCGCATTCCATACATCGATCTTTATCAATTATTACAGATTTTCTGTCCTTCATCATAAATACATTATGCGGACAAACCTCTAGACACCTGCCACAACCCGTACATAGGTCAGACTTCAGTTTTAATGTAGAAACATTTTTTAAATAGAGATCCTTCATCAACAACAACTCCTTAGAGTGTAATAAAACTGTTCACCAAAATCAGTAAGACCCCTAAGACTATCGAGATAATTATTGCGGGGACAGCGACTTTCATTTCTTTCAAGACACCTGAAAAGGACGTAAACGTTGAAGAGCCTGTAAAGTTCATCGCTAAATATGCAGATATAGCGGGTAGAATGAATAAATACCCCAGAGCTCTCAAAATACCGTGCTGAGGAAAATCCGTCCATCCATTCCATCCATTCAGCACATTTACAACGATAGCCCAAAAGAATCCCAATAACCAGCCTTTCCAAGCGAATGCTCTACCAGGAATCCACGGCAACAAAACTGGGGTTATAACACAACCTACTATGACTGCGCCCATATAGCCGTAAAAATCAACCACACCAAAAGGCCCTAAGCCGAGGAGGTTCAACAAAAAGAGTACGCCAAAAATCATTAAGGAAATCTTAAACGTGCCTACTAATTCTACAGGAGTCAAAACTAATCGATCATAAAAGCTAGACCTGACCTCCCGCATTTGCGTTGTGGCTTGCATTCCCAACCTGATAAATTGTTTAACATCCTTGGCCTTCACTGGCCCGTAAATCACTTTGAAGCCAGAAAACTTTTTAACCTCATGAGCACTTATCCCAGGTGCACCTAACTGGGGTACGATAACAGTTCTGTGAGATACAAACTTATCGAGTTGTACTATAGAAATACGGTTTACCAGCTCTTGCGTCCCAAAGGTTCCCTTTCCGGCGGCACACCATACATTGATGCCCTTCGTGTCAAGCACTAGTATCCAGGCATCGATCCCTTTCAGTTCTTTTCTTAAACTGTCGAAGCTCATTTTATAATTCGCTGAGACTAGGACTTGAGAATCGCTATCTGGTTTACCCAAGCGATAAAGACCGGGTTCGACGTTAAAGCTCATTCTGCCAATTCCCCAGCGCGCTTTCCAAGTACCTAAAGTATCTTTGAACTTCAATTCAGCCGTTGTTTGGATGGTTTTCAGTTCTCTGCTGGTTATTTCCATAATACCGACACCTCTTCTTTTGATCTTTAGTTGGAATGAGTTCAACAATTACATTTTTCATCCGACTTGGAGATACATTGGTCTTTATTCGATTTAATCTCGTACAAGAACTCAGAAATATTTTCGATTGCGCCTCCATTGATACTATAATACATCCACGCGCCATCACGCCTGCCATTAACGATCCCGCTCTCACATAAAATCTTCATATGATAGGACAAGGTAGGTTGAGTGATATTAAAGTTATCGAGAATTTGACAGGCACACATTTCACCGCAAGAAAGTAAGTCTACTATTTTCAGGCGTGTCTGATCGGAAATCGCCTTAAATTGTAAAACATACTCTGCGTAATTATACTTCATAAAATCACTCCAGTACCCTTTCATAAGTAGATATAGACAAATATCTATATCAGTATTATAACCACCATATAGAGATTTGTCTATATGGTGGTTACAATACTGATTAAATGTTACTTGAAGAAAAGGTCTTGACAAGTGCAAATCATTTCAAGTATGCTATAATACTAAAAACAATGTAAAACAACTAGGGTTCGCATACATAATAGTGACTTTTTTTAGGGATGGATTCTCAAAATTTGGAGGTTACAGTGTGGAAATAAATTGGAATCGGAGATACGCCACCATCGCGATGTACAGCTTCATTGTCATCGCGTCCAGCATCCTGTTCTTTCTTCTCATGTCAGGACTGGACAAGTTCAGTCAATTCTTATCAGGTTATGTTTCCGCTCTAAACCCCTTTATTTATGGATTCGTCATCGCCTACCTTGTGAACTTCCTTTTGAATATCTTTAAAAACCAATTGTCAAAGATTCCTTCTATTAAGAAGATAAGTGCATCATGGTTCCATATTCTGTCCCTCGCCCTTGCCTATCTAGTTGCTGGTTTTCTTGTGTATCTCTTCATCGCATTCATTTTCCCACAACTCTTCGCGAGCATCACCGGGCTTGTCCTAAACACCCCTGACTATGTCCGCTCCACGACGGTATACATTAAAGATCTCTATAATGATATTCTTCTTCCACCAGAAGTCATCGACTTCATCAATAATCGTTTGGACGAGCTGACTGTCTTTAGCAGCAAAATCGCACAGGACCTGGTCCCTTGTGCACTTTCCCTGCTTCGAAACACCGCCCTCTCTGTTTGGAACCTTTTTCTTGGCATTATCATCTCTATCTACATGCTGGCAGAAAAAGATCGGTTCATCGGCATGGCGAAAAAACTTACCTATGGTGTCTTTAGGGCGACGGCTGCAGACGAAATCCTCGTGATTTCAAGACGCACCCAACAAATCTTCAGTCGTTTCCTTGGTGGAAAAATCATAGACTCCTTGATTATCGCTTTATTAACGTTCGTCATCCTCACCTTCGTGAATATGCCCTACACGCTGCTGGTTTCATTCATCATCGGCGTAACCAACATTATCCCCTTCTTTGGTCCCTTCATCGGAGCCGTTCCTTCCGTGATTATCATTTTCTTCGTATCGCCGACCATGGCCTTCTGGTTCCTTATTATCATCTTTATCATTCAACAGGTGGACGGGAATTTCATCGGACCGAAAATCCTTGGAGGTTCCCTAGGCATCTCTGCTTTCTGGATTCTATTTGCAATCCTATTAGGTGGTAAACTCTTCGGGTTTATTGGCTTGATCATCGGTGTACCGCTCTTTGTCCTGATCTACTCCATTATCAAAGAGATTGTGGAAGTGCGCTTAAGAGCCAAAGGACTCCCGCTGGACACGACAGATTATCTGGACAAATAGCAGTCTTTTACTCAGAGAAGAACCGCGCCAAAGGCGCGGTTTATTTTAGTTTTTTAAACAGAGGTTCAGCCTTTGAACCATTTACGTTGATTTTAGAAAAGGTTTTAAAGGTAACGCAAAATTCAACTGGCAAAAATCCACAATTTCTTGGTCGTTACTCGGAGCCTGACCTAAAAACTGGTTACAAGGGAAATCCAAAACTATTGGAGGGACAAGGGAGAAGGGGACAGGCACGCTGTCCCAGTTAATCTGGGACAGCGTGCCTGTCCCCTTCTCCCTGCTTAATGTGCTTTTCACTTAACTTCCCTATTAAGTTTTATTAAAACTTATTGTCAGGTTGCCTTTTTATACAATATTGCTTATAGTAAACTCGTCTACTAACGTTGAACATAGAGAACTCGATGTGTCGTACATACGTTTTTTAAGTGATGGGGTGCAAAATGGACCAGATTTTACAAGTATTATATAACATTGATACGAATCTACATTATTATTTAGAAGTATATGGGGTTGCCATTTATGTTTTACTATTTTTAGTGATTTATAGCAAAACAGCTTTTATCGTCTTAACATTTTTGCCTGGAGATACGACGGTTTTTGCAAGTGGCACATTTACAGCAATGGGAGAATTAGAATTGTGGGTATTATTTGTACTTTTTATTACCGCAACGACATTAGGTGATAGCCAAAATTTCTTAATAGGTAAATATGTGGGTAAAATGAGCTCGAAAAATCATTTCTTTATCACGCATATCTCTGAAGAGATCGTTGCTAAGGCGAGAAATTTTCTAACAGATTATGGAAGAGTCGCAATTATGTTCTCAAGATTCGTGCCGTTAATGCGTACTTCCGTACCTTTTGTAGCTGGCTATACGGGTTTCGCTTATCATTCATTTTTTAGTTTCAACTTAATTGGAGGACTTATTTGGACATCGGTCTGGCTCGGTGCAGGATTTATTCTAGGAAACTTCACATGGGTAGAAGAACATTTATTCGTAACGTTGTTATTGGTTTCCTGCACAGCCTTTATACCACCACTTATCGGATTTATAAGAAAGTATAAAAAGTTGAGTCACCTGTGATATGCGTTCAAGCGTTGACTTTCGTATCATTTACAAAGGTTTGGTTATATTCTAGTTGATTATTCTTATCGTACCTGACCCAGCTTCCGTTTTTCTTACCCTTCTCAAAATTTCCAACTTGCCACAACTGACCTGTTTCCCGATAGAACTTCCATTCTCCTTGCATTAGCTCGTTTTCGATAATGCCTTCAGCTTTTACTTTTCCGTTTTTGAAAAAGTAGGTAAGAGTATTGCCAATTAATTCTTGAGCCTTTTGACCGTTTGCATAGGCTTTTTTATCATTTAGCACTGAATTATCCTCCTTATAAGAAACTATATCTCAAGCTTAAACAAGTACAGGAGTTTCGTCAAATCACCCCCTTCTTATTTCGGGATAAAGGGATGATTTAGGTTACATCTTACTTTCCAGGTTTTATTAAAGGCACTTTATCTTTTTTGAACATCTGAGTATAATTAACATGATAGAATTAGGAAAAGTAATAGTGTCAAGATGAAAGCAAAGGTTACGCTTGCTGACACTATATGGAGGAAACAATGAGAAAATTATCATTTACCATGGAAAACTACCTTGAGGCGATATATAAACTATCCATTGATGAGAAAGGAGCAAGAGTATCTGATATTGCTGAAATGCTTGGTGTAACGAAGGCAACTACTAATAGCGCCATGGCAACCCTTTCCGAAAAAGGATTAATTGTAAATGAAAAATATAGGGAGATTTTTCTTACTCCCGCTGGGTTTAAGTTGGCTGAATTCACTTCTAAAAAGCATGAAGTGATTCTGAATTTTTTTACTCAAATATTAAAAATTGATGCTGTTATTGCTGATACTGACGCCTGTGCAATAGAGCATGTT
>JUEG02000831.1_pt1 | contig 22967 bp, 22 predicted proteins | sample 432341 | NCBI WGS metagenome assembly JUEG02 (sample SAMN02953476, study PRJNA257561) | rock porewater metagenome | biome: terrestrial; feature: Opalinus Clay rock; material: porewater; isolation source: Opalinus Clay rock BIC-A1 borehole | place: Switzerland: Mt Terri URL, St-Ursanne ... | reverse complement strand
TCTGCCAGCGAAGGAGATGCTCGAGGAGAAATCATCAGTGCCTTCATTAAACAATTCTATTCTGGAACTGCTTTTGTTCCTAAAGAAATTCTTATTCATGAGGCTATTGAGGAAGAGGATAGATGCCTAATTGAAGAATGGCTTTCTGCTAAAAGAGAAAGCAAGGTATGGATAAAGCATCCTCAAAAAGGAGAAAAAAAAGCGTTGCTTGAAATGGTCCATAAAAATGCGGTTGAGGTCATGGAGCAATTCAGTGAAAAAATGATCTATGATAGGGAACGTAGTGAAGGTGCGATTACAAGCCTAGGGGGATTTCTTGGACTAACTTCTACACCATATAGGATAGAGGCATTTGACATATCGAATACCCAGGGCGTACATTCCGTGGCGTCAATGGTCGTTTTTGAGAATGGAAAAGCAAAGTACAGTGATTATCGAAGATTTAAAATTAAAACCATTGAGGGACCTAATGATTATGGAAGTATCCAAGAGGTTTTATACAGAAGATTTAAAAGGGGAATGGAAGAGGATGCGAGCATTAGAGAAAAAGCCTTAATGGAGGTTAGTGGTAAATTCAATAAGCTACCCGATCTTTTGTTAATAGACGGAGGTCTTGGGCATGTGAACGCCGCTTCTGAAGTTCTAACAGCGCTAAATATTAATATACCCGTAGCTGGAATGGTTAAGGATGATCGCCATAGGACGAGGGATTTGATATATAGGGGAGAGGAACTTAACATACAAAGTGACCAAAATGTATTTCGTTTAATTGCAAAAATACAAGATGAAGCCCATAGATTCGCCATAGCCTATCATAAAAGTTTAAGGGGAAAAACCATTACACAATCGATACTTGATGAAATTCCTGGTATAGGCAAAAAAAGGAGAGTTGAGCTCTTGAAGTATTTTGGCTCGGTAGATAAAATTAAAAAGGCATCTATCGAAGAATTATGTGAGGTTGATGGTATGAATAAAAGGGCTGCAGAACAAATCAGACAATACTTTAGTACTAAAAATTCGGAAAGTAAGGTTGTGATTACATGACATATGTAACGGTAAGGCAATTAATAAAAGATCTAGACTTAGAGGTAATACACTTACCGGAAATAGAGGAAGTAGATATTCATATAACCGATGTCAATAGACCAGGATTGCAGTTGGCTGGCTTCTATAAGTACTTTGCTTTCGAAAGGGTGCAAATTTTGGGGAAAGTGGAATGGACCTATTTTTCGACCCTCGCCCCCCAAGTCAAAAGTAGAAGGTCCGATGAGATATTCGCTCATCCAATTCCCTGCATGGTTATAACTAGAGATCTGTCAGTATACGATGAACTTCTAAATTCGGCAAAAAAATTTAATAGACCATTATTGAGAACCTCCATGTCCTCTACCAAGTTTGTAAGCCAAATAACCAACTATCTAGAGGACAAGATGGCTCCAGCTATGACTAGACATGGCGTCTTGGTAGATGTATATGGAATAGGGATTCTAATGCTTGGTGAAAGTGGTGTTGGAAAGAGTGAAACAGCACTAGAGCTTATTAAGAGGGGACACCGACTAGTGGCCGATGATGCAGTGGAAATAAAAATGATCGATGATCATACATTAGAAGGCTGTGCGCCTGAATTGACGCGGCACTATATGGAGATTCGAGGTATTGGCATTCTAGATATAGTCCAGCTCTATGGAGTGGGTGCTGTTAGAAATCACAAATATATTAATCTTGTTATTGAGCTGGAAAACTGGAATAATGAGAAACAATATGAACGACTGGGCTTAGATGATGAGGTGATTGAAATATTAGGCATAAATGTCAATAAACTTACCATACCAGTTAAACCCGGTAGAAATTTAGCAATCATAATGGAGGTAGCAGCAAGAAACCATCGACAGAAGAAGATGGGATTTAATGCTGCTGAAGCCTTAAATAATAAGCTAATGAAACAAATGACTGAAAGACAGGAAAGAGAGAGTATTTAGGGATGGGTACTGGTCACTGACCCACCCCAATGATTTATCTTGCACACTCAGTAGCACTACCCTTAAGTATTTCTAAGCCATGGTCAAGGCTAGGAACGATAAATTCAAGACTTTCCCTTACAGCCTTGGGGCTACCGGGCATGTTAATGATAAGGGTACCACTTCGTATACCGGAAACAGCTCTAGACAGCATGGCACGGGGGGTAATTTGTAGACTATTGTGGCGAATAGCTTCTGATATACCAGGAGTTAACCTCTCTACCACATCCAAGGTGGCCTCCGGTGTAATATCCCTTTTTGAAAAACCTGTGCCTCCAGAGGTAAGCAACAGATCAACGCCCAATTCATCACACATATATATCATTTCCTTGGTTAAAATCTCCCGATCATCAGGTAAAACAATGTATTTTTTGGTCGTATAATTATTGCTTTCCATGATTGCCTTTATTACTTGACCGCTTTCATCTATCCGCTCACCTTTAGAACCCTTGTCACTGGCTATAATTATTCCTAAAGTAAACATAAACATTCCTCCTTAATATTAAAATGAAAAATTATAGTATTATGGGACAATATCAAATGAACGGACGACCACAGGTCGCCCCTACATATATTCACATCATTAACATTACGGAACGCATGCAATGCGCTCCCTACACATATTTTAATTGTAGGGGCGACCTGTGGTCGTCCGAGAATGAAATATTATTGATAAATATACATCAATACCGGAGGATAACCCTGCCCTACGGAAAAATAGATATAAATTCCCTTGTAGGGACGATTTATGAATCGCCCGGCTATGGCGCATTCTTTATAATTCTACACCAAACAAGATATAATTTCTATTTTATTATGTAAATTCCTTTATTATTATTCGCTTAATTTAAGAACCTTATATAGTTAAAAAATTAATTAATTCTGCAGTTATAGTTCGAATAGCCTTAATATGATATAATTTTATTCATACATGTTGTATTTAAGGGGGACAAAATGATAAATATAACGATTAATGATCGAAAGATACAAGTAGATAGAGAAATGACTATTTTACAAGCGGCCGAGGATGCTGGAATTAAAATACCAACTTTTTGCCATGATAAAAGACTCGTTCCCCATGGGGCTTGTAGGATTTGTTTGGTGGAGATTGAGGGCATGAAAAATCTTCCAACCTCTTGCACAACACCAGTAGGTAATGGGATGGTAATAAACACCCATAGCCCTAGGGTAGTTGAGACAAGAAAAGAGATATTATCACTATTAATATCAAATCATCCCTTGGATTGTTTAACCTGTGAGAAGTCTGGTGCATGTAAGCTTCAGGATTACTGTTACGAATATGACGTAAAGGAAGATGTTTATGGTGGAGAAAAGTATAATTTTCCACTGGATAATTCAAATCATTTCTACACAAATGATCAGAATAAATGTATATTATGTGGCAAATGCGTAAGAGTATGTAATGAACTTCAGTGTACCGGTGCAATCGGACTAAATGAAAGGGGCTTCTTAACCCATATGGGAACTCCCTTTGAAATGGGACTAGAGCATTCAACCTGCGTATCCTGTGGAAATTGTGTTTCAGCTTGTCCTGTGGGAGCATTAATGCCTAAAAGCAAGATGAAATTTAGACAATGGGAAATAACAAAAACAAAAACCACTTGCCCCTATTGTGGAGTAGGCTGTCAGTTAGAGTTATTAGTGAAGGACGGAACGGTAGTGGGAGTAGAGCCCAGTAATGGTCCTTCTAATGATGGTCTATTGTGTGTTAAAGGTAAGTTTGCCTATGGATTTATTAATCATCCAAGTAGACTTAAAACACCCCTTATAAAAAGAGACGGAAAATTTGTAAAAGCATCTTGGGATGAAGCCTACTCATATATTGTATCTAAAGCTACGGAGCTAAAAAAAGAATACGGGTCAGACACTTTTGCAGGTTTGACGTCAGCCCGATGTACCAATGAAGAAAACTATCTGTTTCAAAAACTTTTTAGGGCTGTAATAGGAACAAACAATGTGGACCATTGTGCCCGCCTCTGACATTCATCAACAGTTGCAGGTCTTGCAACAACCTTAGGTAGTGGTGCCATGACGAACAGTATTGAGGAAATATTAGAGGCAGAGGTTATTTTCGTTATTGGTTCTAATACAACAGAGAATCATCCAGTAATAGGGACTAGGATGAAACAGGCAAAGCTTCGTGGAGCAAAGCTAGTGGTGGCAGATCCTAGAAAAATTGAGCTTTCAAATGACGCAGATGTATTTTTACAGATAAAACCTGGGACAAACATTGCATTACTAAATGGTATGATGAACGATATCATTGAAGCAGGTTTGGAGGATAAAGAATACATTGCATCTAAAACTGAAAATTATGAAGAGTTTATTAAAACCATTAAGGAATATACACCTGAAAAAGTAGCTGGAATTTGTGGTGTGGATTCTGAGGATATTAAAAAAGCAGCTAGGATTTATGCAGAGGCTGACAAAGCAGGAATATTTTATGCCATGGGAATTACCCAGCATACAACCGGAACTGATTCAGTAATTTCTATTTCAAATTTAGCTTTGCTCTGTGGAAATATTGGTAAAGAATCAGCTGGAGTAAATCCTCTTAGAGGACAAAACAATGTACAGGGAGCCTGTGACATGGGAGGGCTACCAGGAGACTTATCTGGGTATCAGAAGGTAAACCAACCAAAAGTTAGGGAGAAGTTTGAAAAAGCATGGAATGCACAATTACCCTCAACTGTAGGTCTTACCATTCCTGAAATGCTAGATAGTGCTGTTCATGGTAGCATAAAATTCCTTTATATAATGGGTGAAAACCCAATGGTATCAGACCCAGACATTCACCATGTACGAAAGGCATTAGACAATATTGATTTTCTTGTGGTTCAGGATATTTTCATGACAGAGACTGCTGAAATGGCGGATGTAATATTGCCTGCCGCAGTTTTTGCAGAGAAGGATGGAACCTTTACAAATACAGAAAGAAGAGTTCAAAGGGTCAGAAAGGCAATAGAAACCGTGGGCGAAGCAAAGCCTGACTGGATGATATTGATGGAACTAATGAATCGATTAGGCTATACGAAAAAATATAATACTCCAGCAGAGATCATGGAGGAAATAGCTTTCGTCACTCCTCAATATGGTGGAATAACATATGATAAAATTGACAATACTGGAATTCAATGGCCATGTCCTACAGCAGAACACCGAGGTACAAAGTTTTTGCATGAAGGAGGTTGTGCCAGAGGAAAAGGATTATTTAAGCCAATCGAGTTTAGGGAAAGTGCAGAGCTTACAGATGATGATTTTCCTTTCATACTAACTACTGGAAGAGTACTTTATCATTACCATACTAGAACAATGACAGGAAAAATCGACGGGCTTAACAAGCTGTCACCAGAGTCCTATATAGAGATTAATCCTACAACGGCTAAAAAACTTGGGGTAAATGATAAAGAACTCGTAAAAGTAGTGTCAAGAAGGGGAAAGATAAAAACAAGGATTAAAGTTACAGATAGAATAAATAAAGATGTGGTCTTTATGCCCTTCCATTTTGCAGAAGGGGCTGTGAACTACCTGACGAATACTGCCATGGACAAGGTGGCAAAAATACCTGAGCTTAAGGTTTGTGCAGTCAATATTCTAAAGATAAACTACTAAGATGTTCTAGGAGAGTATTTGATATGGGGAATTTTGATACAGCGATTTTATTGGCTGGAGGACAGAGTAGTAGAATGGGCTTTGATAAGCAATTTCTTACCCTGGACAATAAGCAACTTGTCCAGGGTATTATTAGAGAACTTACAAGTATATTTGATGATTTAATTATAGTAACCAACAGACCAGAGGCCTATGAAGCGTACCCATATAAAATTGTCGAGGATGAACTCCTGGGATTTGGACCGCTTTCGGGTATTCATGCAGGTCTAAAAAATTCAAGTAGCCTCTATAATTATGTCATAGCCTGCGATATGCCCTTTATTAACAGGGAATATATAGACTATATGATAGGCATTATAAAAGATTCGCAAGAGAAGCTTGAGGGTGTTATCACTCTGTATGGAGATTGGATTGAGCCCTTTAATAGCTTTTATATCAAGGATTTTGCACATGCAATAGAAAGTTATGTTAAAAAGGGAAAAAGAAAGATATATCCTTTGTTAAAGGAGTGTAATATTCATTATGTTTCTGAGCAGGAAGCAAGAAAGTTCAGTCCAGATTGGAACATGTTCATGAATATTAACACCACTGAGGATATAGTCAGATATCAGAATATTCATAAATAGATTGTCTATATAAGAAGAATATGATAAAATTTATTTTAAGTTATACAATTTCATAATATGAGTTTTCCGAGTTATGTATTCTAATGCATATTTTGCCATGAATGCATGACCGATGGGTATAGGGAGAAATTCTTGTGCCTCCCACCTTTGGAAAGGAAAATAAACAAGCAATTTACTACTAAACAATCCTTTCTATATTATAGGATTGTTTTTTATATTTATATCGTTGTAAGGTTGACTTTGTCAATTTACATATCTCCGATTTCATAAACCTAAGGTTGCCGGCACTATGGTCTATGAAACAATGGGTATGAAGAGAAATTTTCATGCCTCCCGATATTGGAAAGGGGATATTCCTCTTTCTCTTGTCAAAAATCAAAAAACTTGTCAAGGGGGAAATGCAATTGAAAAACAAAAGAATTTTAGCAATGATCCTGATGGTTCTAATGGTGTTGACAATAGTGATTGGATGTGCAAAGCCTGCTGAAGCACCAGCTGAGGCTCCACAGGAAGCACCAAAGCTTGAAAGCACAACACTGATCCTGTCTACCACCACCAGCACTGAAAATAGTGGTTTACTGGATTATATTTTACCGATTTTAAAGGATCAAACTGGGATCGAAACTAAAGTAGTTGCCGTGGGCACAGGTAAGGCACTACAAATGGGTATGGATGGAGAAGCTGATGTGCTTCTAGTACATGCTAAGGCTGATGAGGAAAAATTTGTAGCGGAAGGCCACGGGTTAGAGCGTTTTGATGTAATGTATAATGATTTTGTTTTATTAGGACCCAAGGATGATGCAGCGACGATAAAAGCAAATGCACCCAATGACATCATCCAAGCCTTTAAGCTCATTAAGGAAAAACAAGTTAAATTTGTTTCCCGAGGAGATGATTCCGGAACCCATAAGATGGAACTTAAGCTCTGGAAAGAAGCAGGTGTAGAACCAGTTGGGGATTGGTATTTATCAGCAGGTAAAGGAATGGGAGAGGTTATTCAGATGGCCGATGAAGTAATGGGGTATACCCTGTCTGATAGAGCAACCTATTTATCAATGAAGGATAAGTTAGATCTTCAGATTGCCACTGAGGGAGAGCCCAGGCTTTTTAATCAGTATGGAGTTATAGCAGTAAATCCTGACAAGAATGATAAAATTAATAATGAAGCTGCTGAAATTTTTGTGGATTGGATACTTTCCAAGGAGACACAAGAGCTAATCAGTGAATTTGGTAAGGAACAATATGGAGAATCCTTATTTATACCAAACGCAAAATAGAATGGAGTGACTAGAGGATGAGGGAAATACTACTGGGTTTTGAAGGAGCTATAAAACTGCTTGTTTCCTTTGACAAGGAAGTATATGGCATCATTCTTTTATCTCTTTATGTTTCCCTTACTTCTTCTATAATATCCACACTATTTGCTGTACCCATGGGCATTGCTTTGGGATTGAAAAGTTTTCCTTTGAAGAAAATTGTAGTTCGAATACTTTATACCTTTATGAGCCTACCCCCTGTCATTATCGGTCTTGTGGTCTTTTTAATCATCTCAAGGAAGGGGCCATTAGGTTTTTTACAGATAAATTTTACACCTACTGCCATGATTATTGCACAGACTTGCCTGTTGATACCTATTATTACCGGAATCGTGTACAACGGCACCAAGGAAAAGGGTGATTTGGTAAAGATGTTGGGTCGCACCCTAGGTGCCAATAGAAGACAAACTCTTTTTCTATTAATCAAAGAGTTAAGAGTAAATATCTTTACGGCCATTGTCACGGGATATGGCAGAGCCATTTCGGAAGTCGGTGCAGTAATGATTGTGGGAGGGAATATTAAGGGGCATACTCGAGTAATGACCACTACGATAGCCATGCTACAGAGCATGGGAGAATATGATATGGCCATGGCCATGGGAGTTGTGTTGCTTATTTTATCATTTATCATCAACTCGATTCTCTATCATTTTCAGCAGGGAGAGTAACAAATGAATATACGGATAAACAATTTAACAAAGGACTATGGTACCAATAGAGTGTTGGAAATTGATGAACTTGAAATTGGAGAGGGTTCCTTAATGGGAATAATCGGACCCAATGGAGCAGGAAAGAGTACCTTGGTTAAGATAATTGCAGGTCTGGAAGAACCCTCCATTGGGGAAATTTATTATAATCAAATGAGATTGAAGGAGCTGCATTACAGACAAATGACCTTAGTATTTCAAAAACCATATTTAACGAGAACTACTGTATTTAATGATATTGCATATCCATTAGTAATTCGAAAAGAGAAAAAAGAAAATATTCGTAGAGAAGTAAATGGCATATTGGAAGAGATGGGGTTAATGGAGTTTAGGGATAAAAAAACATGCACATTATCCGGAGGAGAGATGCAGAAGGTAGCTCTGGCCAGGGCTTTAATATTTAAACCTTCATTACTTATGCTGGATGAACCCACTGCCAATATAGATCCTTCATCCATAGCAATTATGGAAAGAATAATAAAAAAAATGAATGATGAACATAAAACCACAGTAATTATGATAACTCATAACTTATATCAGACAAAAAGACTTTGTAAGGAAGTTGTGTTTTTGAATAAAGGGAAAGTAGTAGAGTATGGAGACACTGAAAAAGTAATTCTTGAGCCTCAAAGGCCAGTTACGAAAGCTTTTATTCAAGGAGAACTTTTGATTTGACTTTAAGGAGGTATGACCTATGAAACTGCTTCAGGTGGATACAGTAGAAGAGGCTAAATATAAAATGGATTTTCATTTTACTGATTTTAAACTGAAAGAGGAAGAAGTAACGATAATGAAGGGTCTGGGAAGAATCTTAGCGAATGACATATATTCTCCCATTGATCTGCCTGAATACAATCGTTCAACGGTGGATGGGTACGCTGTCCTAACTCGAGATACCTTTGGAGCCAGTGAAAGTCTTCCGGTTTTCCTGGATTTACAAGGAATGGTAGATATGGGAAAAGCCACAGAACTAATAGCCAAGGCAGGTGGAGCCGTCTATGTACCAACAGGAGGAATGATACCTCAAGGTGCAGATGGAGTCGTAATGATAGAATATGTGGAGCAGCTGGACAGTCAAACCATTGCAGTACACCGACCAGTGGCACCGGGTGATGGGATTATTCAGCAAGGAGAAGACTTGAAAAAAGGGGCTAAAATTCTATCAAAGAGTAGAAAAATCAAACCCCAAGATATAGGTGCACTAGCTGCCGTTGGTATAAATGGAATAAAGGTTTTAGAAGAACCAAGGGTTGCGATCATTTCCACGGGGGATGAGATTGTGAAGCCCACTGCTGAGATCACTTTTGGAAAAGTTAGGGATATCAATACCTATGCATTGGCATCCTTGGTACTGGAGGTGGGAGGAGTTGTCACCTATCAAGCAGTAGTTAAGGACGATTTTGGATTACTTCAGAGCACCATGGAATCCCTTTTAGAAAATAATCACATTGTTATTATCTCAGGGGGTAGCTCCGTGGGAACAAAGGATGTGACTGAGAAAGTAGTGGATTCCATGGGAGAACCGGGGGTTTTTGTCCATGGCGTGGCTGTTAAGCCTGGGAAACCAACAATTATTGGAAAAATTGGCAATACAGCAGTCTTTGGCTTACCAGGACATCCCGTTTCAGCAATGATTGTCTTTAAAATATTTGTAGAATATTTAATAACTAAGCTTACAGGAGAAGAGCCTACCAAGGCAATTGGTATACCAGCATTAGCTGACTCCAATATCCATTCGGCACCAGGTAAGGAAACCTACCAAATGGTAGTTCTTGAAGAGAATGGTGAAGATTACATTGCAAAGCCTATTTACGGAAAATCTGGTGCTATTTCATCAATGATCAAAGCCCAGGGTTATGTAAGAATCTCTACAAATAAGGAAGGCGTAAGAAAAGGTGAAAAGGTAAAGGTAATATTATTGTAGGGGCGAACAGTGTTCGCCTGGTGAAATAGGTCTGTTAAAATGGAGGAGGAATTTACTTTGAAATTAAATGAAAGAAATGTTTATCTTTCCAATATGGAAGTAGAAAAAGCACTCCAGTTGATCATTGATCGGCTAGACACTCATTCGATGGAGAGGGCAACCGAAAAAGTTTCTGTTATCGAATCCACGGGTAGAGTTACAATCGTTCCTATTTTCGCAAAGTATTCCTCACCAAATTATAATGCATCGGCCATGGATGGTATTTCAGTAAAGGCTATTGCTACCTTCGGGGCTTCCGAGGGAAATCCTATAAAACTCCGTTTAAAAGAGGATTTTATTTACGTAGATACTGGAGATCCAATTCAGGAGCCCTATGATTCAGTAATAATGATAGAGGATGTTGTGGAAGTAGATGAAAACACGTTGGAAATAATAAAGGCGACATCACCATGGCAGCATATAAGACCTATTGGTGAAGATATTGTGGCACATGAACTTATAATCCCATCAAACCATGAAATACGACCAGTGGATGTTGGAGCTTTACTAAGTGGTGGAATAACAGAGGTAGAAGTGTTTAAGAAACCCAAAGTAGGAATAATTCCCACTGGGACAGAAATTATAGAGCCAGGAAAACCCATGGAGATTGGAAGTATTATTGAATCCAACTCAAGGGTTTTTGAAGGATTAACAAAGGAATTAGGCGGTGTGCCCTATAGATACAAGCCTGTACCTGATGAGTACGAAACACTAAAAAGCAATATAAAAATAGCAATAGATGAAAATGATATTGTTCTTGTCAATGCTGGATCCTCTGCTGGGTCTGAGGATTACACCGTAAAGCTTGTGGCAGAGCTTGGGGAAGTACTGGTGCACGGCATAGCAACAAAACCAGGTAAGCCAACTATACTAGGAATAATTAAGGGAAAACCAATAATAGGTATACCTGGATATCCTGTCTCAGCATACTTTGTATTTGATACCTTTGCTAAACCCCTTATAAAGCTATATCAAGGGCAAGCACCCGATGAAAATCCTTCGGTGGAGGCTGTTGTGTCTAAAAGATTGATATCATCCCTACAACATAGGGAATATGTACGGATGAAGTTAGGACAGGTGGATGGTAAACTAATAGCAACACCCTTAAATCGTGGAGCAGGAGCTACAATGTCCTTAGTAAGGGCTGATGGAGTTGTAATTATACCACAAAACAGTGAGGGCATAGAGGCTGGGGAAAAGGTCTCAGTAGAACTTCTAAAAAGTCTCAAGGAAATAAATAATACTATAGTGTCTATAGGTAGCCATGATCTATTGATGGATTTATTAGGGAATTTTATTCATAAGAAGAGTTCTAAATACTTTCTGTCCTCTGCCCATGTTGGAAGCATGGGAGGCATAATGGCTTTAAGGCGAGGTGAAGCCCATATGGCACCTATTCACCTACTGGACGAACACACAGGGAAATATAATATATGCTTTATAAAAAGATACCTACCTAGCGTGGAAATGGCTCTTATAAAGGGAGTAAAAAGAATTCAAGGATTTATAGTTCCTAAGGGAAATCCTAGAAACATCCAAGCGTTTGACGATCTAGGTGGTGGAAATCTCCAATTTGTCAATCGGCAAAGAGGTTCAGGTACAAGAATATTGGTGGATTATCTTCTTAAGGAAAAAAATATAGACAATGAGAAAATCAACGGATATGAAAGGGAGATGGCTACCCATATGGCTGTGGCTGCGGCTGTTTCGTCGGGCACTGCTGATGTAGGTGTGGGAGTATTATCGGCGGCTAAGGCAATGGAGCTTGACTTCGTACCAATTGGAGAAGAATCCTATGATTTTGCAATACCGGTTAAATACCTAGGGGAAGAAATGATTAAGATTTGTATTGAGACTTTACAATCTAACGAGTTCAAAGAAAAGCTTGAAGAACTAGGTGGATATAGACTGGAAAACACAGGAGAAGTTATAGAAATTTAGAATTTAAAAAATATTGATATGTGATAAAATCGGCTAACGGGGGGATCACCAATGATAGATACCTTGGGAAGAAATATAAACTATCTTAGAGTATCAATAACAGATCTTTGCAACTTGAGATGCCAATATTGTATGCCTGCAGAGGGTATCAAAAAGATGGAGCATAATCAAATACTTTCGCTTGAAGAGATTTTTCAAGTAATTAAGGCATCAGTTGAGCTGGGAGTGAACAAAGTAAGATTGACTGGGGGTGAGCCCCTGGTAAGAAAGGGAGCAATCGGACTTATTGAACAGGTTGCAGAACTCTCAGATGTAAAGGATTTGGCACTAACTACGAATGGATTAATGCTCAAAAAATATGCAAAGGAGCTTAAGGTAGCAGGCTTAAACCGTGTAAATATAAGCTTAGATACATTAAACGAAGAGAAATATCGCCAAATTACAAGAGGAGGTTCCTTAAAGGAAGTACTGGAGGGGATCGAAGCAGCTAAAGAAGCTGATCTATGGCCAATAAAGCTTAATTCAGTTGTCATAGGAGGCTTTAATGATGACGAAATTGAGGATTTTGCTAAGCTTACCATGGAAGGGTTAGAAGTCAGATTTATTGAGCTAATGCCTATTGGGCAGGCAGCCGATTGGGCTAAGAGTAGGTTTGTAGCTAACACAGTAGTTAAAGAGAAGTTAAAAGATCTAGTTCCTGTAGCTATTAGCGATTTAAGTAGTCCTGCCAAGTATTATCAATTACCTGGGGCTTCTGGAAAGATAGGCTTTATCAATCCTATAAGCAGTCATTTTTGTAAAAGCTGTAATAGAATTAGATTGACAGCCGATGGGAGATTGAAGCCATGCCTGCATTCTAATCAGGAAATTGACATAAAAACCATGCTCCGTGAGGGTAATGAGGATATAAAAGAGGCAATAAGCAATGCCATCTTGGCTAAGCCCAATCAACACACTTTAACAGAAAAGGATCATGAACCAATCCTCCGAGATATGGTTCGAATAGGAGGGTAATACGATGCTAACCCATATTGATAAAAAGGGTAGACCAAGAATGGTGGATGTTGGTGAAAAAGATAATACCTCACGAATTGCTGTTGCCAAAGGTTCAATACAAATGGAACCAGAAACCTTAGAAATGATTAAAGAAGGAAAAATGAAAAAGGGAGATGTGCTTTCTGTGGCGCAGGTGGCTGGGATAATGGCAGCTAAGCGAACCAGTGAAACGATACCCATGTGTCACAATATATTCATCAATGGTGTTGAAATGGATTTCAGTCCAGATGAGGAGAACTCCATGATTCATATCGAAGCAGCAGTTAAGACCCTAGGTAAAACAGGGGTGGAAATGGAAGCCCTAAATGCCGTTTCAGTGGCGGCATTAACAATATATGATATGTGCAAAGCCGTGGACAAAAACATGACAATTCATAATATAAGACTTGTTAAAAAGTCCGGTGGAAAATCAGGAGAATATCTTAGAGAAGAATAAATAAGACCATTGCTATTAGTACTTGGGAAGAGATAAATAGTTAGTGGTTAGTAGTTAGTAGTAAGTTGGAAAGAAATAAAAAAATATATCCGTAGTGGAGAATTCATTCTCCGCTACCAAAAATTATCTAGGGGGGAACAGAAATGAAGGGTAAAATATTGGCTATCAATATCAGCGAAAAAAAAGGTGTTCCTAAGAAGACAATCGAAGAGGGAATATTTGAAGTAGACCATGGCCTCGTGGGGGATGCCCACGCTGGTAACTGGCATAGGCAGGTAAGTCTTCTTGGGGAAGAAAGCATACAAAAAATGAGAGACCTAGGTATAGAAGGTTTGTGCACAGGAAAATTCGCAGAAAATCTGACAACTGAAGGAATCGAGCTTTATAAACTCCCTATTGGAACTAAACTTAAAATAGGTGAAACCATTCAGGAAGTAACACAAATAGGCAAGGAATGTCATACGAAGTGTGCTATATTCCATCAAATAGGAAGCTGTGTAATGCCTACTGACGGTATTTTCACAAAGGTTCTAAAAGCTGGCAAGGTAAAACCTGGAGATGAAATAGCAATTATTTAATAAAATATAAGAAGACATAACGGAAATTTTGGCATCGGTATGTCTTCTTTTTATGTGAGCTACTTTTGGGTAAATAAAATTTTAAGAAAAATCACTATATCTTGACACAGATAAATTTATTATAATTTTCAGGATATTAGCTTATAAAAAGAAGTACAAAATACTTTACGCTTCAAAGCTGAAGTCAGTGTGAACGGGTTGCAGGATAAATAAAAACTATGATATATTGTAATTATTGTTAAAGCAATAGAACTTGTCATAATACTTTGAATTAACGATGCTATTAGATTTTATTTTGTATTTAGAATTTAATTATGCAATTTCATCAGAGGGTAATAACTCACTAGTACATATAAAACAAGCGCAGTTATCTATTCATTAAATCAATAAGGAGGAATAATAGTGGAATTTTATATTGTTTTATTATTATTGGGGGGAGGCATTGGGATTTTAAGTGGTTTTTTTGGTATTGGAGGAGCTTTCATATTGACGCCAGCTCTTAATATCCTAGGGTTACCAATGACGATTGCTGTGGGTACAGGATTGACATTTAGCTTAGGTGTTTCTATTATGGGGGGAGCTAGACATTATTTAGAAGGTAATGCCAACATAAAAATTATGATGTCTGTGGGATTAGCATCTTTTATAGGAATATTGATATCAAAACCAGTAGTTCAACTTTTAGAGTCATTAAATGCGTCGGGGGTATATATTCGAAGTCTATATATTATTATGCTTTTAGTAATGGGTGTGTCTACACTTTTAAAAGGCCGAGAAAACAAGGAAGGGGAGAAACAATCTTCTGTAAAATCATTATGGGAGAATATAAGACAATTACGTCCCTGTATTCTGGTAAATGAAAATGAAAAAATTTCTTTATGGGTTATTTTAGTTATTGGCACATTTATTGGATTTCTTCAGGGATTAATGGGTGTAGGAGGAGGTTTTATATTAGTGCCTATTCTAACGTTGGTTTTTAATATGGAAATGCATAAAGCAGTAGGGACTAGTCTGCTCACCATTATTATTTCAACTATTTTTGCTTCATCTATTTATATTCGTGCAGGGAATGTAAATATCCCCTATGCTATCGTTCTTGTAATAGGAGCATTTATGGGGATTAATTTCGGGATTAAGGCAATTAAACATGTTTCCGGAGAAACACTAAAAAGATTTTTTGCATTTTTTCTATTATTCAATGTGGTAGGTATCCTATTAAAACAGTTTGAGTTCAATACTTTATCATTAATATATGTATTTTCTTTAACTGTAGTAGCATGTGGAATTATTATAGGTAAGTATTATATGAAGTCCTTTCGGCTTGAAAAGAAGGATAAATAAATTTAGCAACAGAATAGATTAAATGGTGGTAAAATATCAAAATTATGAAAAAGAGGGAATAAAATGAGAATAGCAGTAATTGATGGTAAGGGTGGAGGCATTGGCTGTCAAGTTATTGAAAGACTGAAGTCTTTCGTAAACAATGATATTGAAATCATTGCACTGGGAACAAATTCTCAGGCGACTTCTAATATGCTAAAATCTGGCGCCAAAGATGGTGCTACTGGAGAAAATGCAATCATATGGATGAGTGATAAGGTAGATATCATCATTGGGCCAATAGCAATAATAGCAGCAAATTCAATGATGGGGGAAATAAGTCCCAAAATGGCAGAGGCGGTTGCAAGCAGTAAAGCAAAAAAACTATTGTTACCAGTAAGTAAATGTAATTTTGAAATCATAGGGCTTGAAAGCTATCAGTTAAAGGAGACTTTTAATAAATTGTTTGAAGAAGTGAAAGCAATGTTGGAAAAATGATATAAAGTTATATTGAAGAGATTAATGTTTTATAAAAAAAGTAAAAGTCGTTATTTTCTCTAGTAATATGATTAGATGTAAAAACTATTTCTATAGAATAATATAATATTGAATTACAGTAAACCATGAAGGTTTTATCTCTTAAGAATAAGAGGTTGCTTTATGGTTTTTTGTTTTATGAAGGGAGAGTTATAATGAAGAATAAGCTGATTACAGTAATAATATTTTTCGGTCTTTTAGTATTTTCACTTATTTTTGTTGGATGTGAAAGCAAGGGATCTAATAAAGGATTTGAAAATGATATCATACCTACGAACAGACAAGATTTAGTAATGGCAATAGGTAGTGAACCAGATAGTGGTTTTGATCCAGTAACAGGCTGGGGAAGATATGGGAGTCCTCTTTTTCAAAGCACATTGGTTAGCACTGACTCAAATATGGACATCATTATGGACTTGGGAACTGATTATGACATTAGTGATGATGGTAAGATATGGACATTTCAAATTAGAAATGATGCTTATTTTACAGATGGAGAAAAGGTTACAGCGGAAGATGTGGTTTTCACCTTTGAGAGTGCAAAGGAAAGTGGTTCCATTGTGGATTTAACCAATATGGAAAGGATAACCCAAATAGACGAAACAAAAATGGAATTTACTTTAATCAAACCCGATTCATCATTTATATATACAATAGCAGCCACTGGTATCGTGCCTAAACATGCCTATGGACTAAATTATGGCCAAGACCCCATAGGAAGTGGTCCCTTTATGTTGGTACAATGGGATAAGGGTCAACAGATCATTATGGAAGCCAACGAAAATTATTATGGTAATGTACCAGAGATGAAAAAAATTACTATATTGTTCATGGAAGAGGATACGGCTTTGGCAGCAGCTAAAGCTGGGCAATTAGATGTGGCCATTACAAATGCCAATCTTGCCCATCAAGAAATTAAAGATATGAAGTTAATAGAAGTAGAGTCAATAGATAATCGTGGACTAACTTTACCTTATAGGATGGATGAAGGTAAAACAGACAATAATGGATCTAAAATAGGAAATGACGTCACTGCAGATATTGCAATAAGAAGAGCATTATCCTATGGAATAGATAGGGAAACATTGGTAGAACATGTCCTTAATGGATATGGCAGACCAGCATATACAGAGGCTGACGGCATGCCATGGTCCAATGATGATGCAATTGTAGAGCATAGTCTAGAAAAGGCAATAGATATTTTAGAGGATGCGGGCTGGATAGACAGTGATCATGATGGAGTCAGAGAAAAAAATGGGGAAAAGGCTCAATTTAATGTATTATATAATGCTAGTGATTCCGTTAGACAGGCATTAGCAAATGCAGTGTCATTACAAGCAGAAGAACTAGGAATTAAAATTACAGTAGAGGGTACGAGCTGGGATGTAATTGAAACCAGAATGTTTAGTGAAGCAGTTTTAATGGGATGGGGTGCCCAAAGTCCAATGGAAACATATTTGCTATATCATAGTGACAATATGGGAAATGATTATTATAATCCAGAATACTTTTCCAATAAAAAAGTAGATGAATATATAGACAAGGCTATGAGTTCGTTAAGCTTTGATGAATCCATAGAATATTGGAAAAAAGTACAATGGGATGGAGAAACTGGAGTAGCGACTCAAGGGGAAAGCCCATGGATATGGTTAGTAAATCTGGAACATTTGTACTATATAAAAGAGGGTCTTGATATTGGAACACAAAAAATCCATCCCCACGGTCATGCATGGCCATTGCTGGCTAATTTAAAGGAATGGAAATGGAACTGAAAAATGAGGGTGCTTTATGAATAAAAGTATAGTAAAGGCTATAACACAAAATTTAATACGACTAATCACTTTGTTAGCAGCTGTTTGCATCATTTCATTTTTTTTGATCAATATATCTCCAATTGACCCGGTACAATCCTATGTGGGAGCAGGTGTTGCTGTTAGTCCAGAGCAAAGGCTAAATATAGAGAGTTTTTGGGGGCTAGATAAGACACCTACTGAAAGATTTATTTCTTGGGTAAGGGCTCTTCTTCAAGGAGATTTTGGTATATCCTTGATTTATAGAAGACCAGTATTAGCTATAATTATCGAGAAATTTTATATGTCAATTTTACTTATGGGAATTGCATGGACCATATCAAGTGTTTTTGGATATGTACTTGGACTTGTGATGGGGGTATTAAGAGGCAGTGTAACTGAAAAGATTATAAAGGTAATCTGTTTAACCCTATCATCTACTCCTAATTTTTGGGTTGGATTAATATTGTTATTAATATTTTCAATAGAACTAGGGTGGTTTCCCATTGGTTTAAGCGTGCCCATAGGAATGCTTTCAGAGGAGGTAACCTTTTTAAAACGATTATACCATGTAGTATTACCAGCAATAGCTTTAAGCCTTACATCGGTTAGTGCTGTTGCACTTCACACAAGGGATAAAATGATATCCGTACTACAAAGTGATTATGTTACCTTTGCAAGGGCAAGGGGTGAAAGGGAAGGGGAAATAATTAAAAATCATGTAATACGAAACACCATACTACCTGCCATAACATTACAATTTGCTTCCTTTGGTGAATTGTTTGGAGGAAGTGTGTTGGTGGAACAGGTATTCTCTTATCCAGGATTGGGGAGGGCAGCCATAGAAGCAGGATTGAGAAGTGATATTCCTCTTCTACTGGGTGTAGCAATATTTAGTGCACTTTTTGTATTTGCAGGAAATTCTATTGCAAATATAATCTATGGTATGGTGGACCCTAAGATAAGGGAGATGAACTATGAATAGAAGACTTGGAACCTTAGTTTTAATACTTATTATTATAACGATTATTTCACTAATTATTATTTATGGGGTAGCAATTGATGAAAATTCTTTAAAAGCAGATTTCACTCAAAAAAATCTTTCTCCATCACTTAAACGGCTCTTTGGGACAGACTGGATGGGAAGGGATATGTTTATGAGAACCATAAAAGGGCTTTCCACAAGTATTATCATTGGACTTATTGCTTCTTTTGTAAGTGCTATTATAGCAGTCACTATTGGTGCATTAGCAGGAGTTGCGCCAAAGTGGGTGGATCAAGTCATAATATGGCTTATTGATTTATTGATGGGTATACCTCATATGGTACTTTTAATATTGATATCCTTTGCAGTGGGGAGAGGTGTTAAGGGTATTCTAATTGGGATTGCACTAACTCACTGGACAAATTTAGCCCGTCTTATAAGAGGTGAAGTGATGCAAATAAGGAATGAATATTATATTAAAATAAGTAGAAAGCTGGGAAAAGGAAACTTGTTTATTCTAAGGAAACATGTAATTCCCCATATATTACCACAAATATTAGTGGGAATTATTCTACTATTTCCCCATGCAATTTTACATGAAGCATCTATTACTTTTTTAGGTTTTGGATTATCTCCAGAGCAGCCTGCGGTGGGAATAATTTTATCAGAGAGTATGAAGTATTTATCCACGGGTATGTGGTGGCTGGCTCTTTTTCCAGGGATATCATTGGTTGCTATCGTAATGTTATTTGATAAGCTAGGAAACAACTTTAAAAGATTATTGAATCCAAATAGTGCACATGAATGAGGTGATTGACATTATTAGGAAACCACTGTTGGAAATTATAGATATGTCTATACACTTCAAAATGTATAGTGGGCTAAAACAATATAATGAAAGAATTATCTCTAATCTTTGCATTAGTGTAAATAAGGGAGAAATACTAGCTATAGTTGGTTCTAGTGGAAGTGGAAAAAGTCTGTTAGCCCATGGTATTATGGGGCTTCTACCTGAAAATGCTATTATGACTGGCAAAATAAAATATGATAATGAGGAACTAAGCAGGGAAAGAATTAAAAAATTAAGAGGAGAAAAAATTGCCCTTATACCACAATCAATTTCATATCTTGATCCATTAATGAAAATCGGTAGGCAAGTGCGAGGTTCCGACAAAAGTACTGAAAGCAAGAAAAGGCAAAAAGAATCCTTTGAAAGATATGATCTATGTGAAAAATCTGAACAATTATATCCATACCAATTGTCAGGTGGTATGGCAAGAAGGGTTATGATAGCAACAGCAGATCAAAGAGATGTGGATCTAATCATTGCTGATGAACCTACACCAGGTCTTGATCTTAATATGGCAATGAAGACACTCAAATATTTTAGAGAGTTCGCTGATAATGGGAAGGCTGTGATCATGATAACCCATGATATTGATCTTGCATTGAAGGTAGCGAACAAAATCGCAGTGTTTTATGCAGGAACAACTTTAGAAATCGCACCAGCCTCTGATTTTTATGCTGGAGTGGAAAAGCTACGACATCCCTATACCAAGGCGTTATTTAATGCGCTTCCACAAAATGGCTTCAAACCTATTCGAGGCTTTCAACCCTTTGGGGAGGATATGCCCACAGGATGTGTTTTTGCTCCTAGATGTGAAGAGACAAAGGAAGGATGTAAGCGTAAAATCCCTATGCGTAAATTAAGAGGTGGGATGGTGAGGTGTAATCATGCTACTTGAAGGAAAAGATTTGAGCTTTAAATATCGAAAGGGAGATTATATTTTAAAGGATTTCAATATTTCCATAAATAGTGGGGAAAGGGTGGGTTTGGTAGCTAAAAGTGGTTATGGAAAAAGCACCTTGGCAAAGATTCTTGCGGGATATGAAAAACCTACAAAGGGACAGGTTTTACTAGATGGAAAGCCAGTTACCAATAAGAAATTCAATCCTGCACAACTTATATATCAACACCCTGAAAAAGCTATAAATCCTCAATGGAGGATGAAGGATGTATTAGAAGAAGGCGGTGTTTTAGAGGAAAGTATGTTACAAGCGATGGGTATTGAAAAACATTGGCTTAACAGATATCCTCAAGAACTATCTTCCGGTGAACTGCAGAGATTTTCTATTGCTAGAGCATTAGGAAAAAATACTAGGTTTTTAATAGCCGATGAAATTAGCACTATGTTAGATGGTATCAGCCAAGCCCAAATTTGGACTTTGATTTTAGACCATGTAAAGAAAAGAAATTTAGGTATTTTGATCATTACTCACAATATGCACCTAGCAAAAAGAGTTTGCACTAGAGTTATTAACTTAGAAGAGAAAAACGGAAATGAAAAAATAATAAGAATGGATAAACTTTAAATAAATACTAAAGGAGATTAACATGGATATTCATGAATTATTAAAAAAAGTTAAGAATGATGAAATTGATATACAAAGTGCTGTAGCTCAATTAAAGAAATTACCCTATGAGGATTTAGGATTTGCTAAGCTGGATCATCATAGAAGGTTAAGATCTGGATTTGGAGAGGTTGTATATTGCAGTGGTAAAAGCACAGAGCATTTAATCAAGATTTTTCAAAGCTTTAGTGAAAATAAAGTGGATACCTTAGGAACTAGAGCAACCAAAGAACAATTTGAAGCAGTCAAAGCAATAGTAGAAGAAGCTGAATATGATGAGGTATCTCGTATCATTAAGATAGTGAGAACAGATATAAAAAAGATAGGACTTATCGCCGTTTGCACGGGTGGAACATCGGATATCCCAGTAGCTGAAGAAGCTGCCCAGACTGCAGAATTTTTTGGAAGTAATGTAATGAGAATGTATGACATTGGTGTAGCAGGTATCCATAGATTATTGTCTAAGTTGGAAGAAATAAATAGGGCAAATGTAATTATTGCAGTTGCTGGCATGGAAGGAGCTTTACCTGGGGTAATGGCAGGTTTAGTGGATAAGCCCGTAATTGCTGTACCTACTTCCATTGGATATGGTGCCAATTTCAAAGGAGTATCATCTCTATTAACTATGCTAAATTCATGTGCCGAGGGCGTATCTGTAGTAAATATAGATAATGGTTTCGGTGCTGGATACTTAGGTACTCAAATAAATAGATTGGCGGTGAAGGGAAATGAATAGAAAAAATTAATAGTTAGAAGGCTATTCAGGCGACTATAAAGCCCAATATGTTACCACAAATGAAGAGTTGGTTCAATTGATAGAAAATAATTTTAATAAATAGAGAAGAATTGTAGGAATATTCATTGAGTTTTACCTTGAACAAGAGTCTGGAAATAGATTTCAATACATACCTGCAGAAGAAATATTGCCAAAGAAATAAACTTTATTAAGAAATAAAAGTGACACCTAGTTTGTTGTTAGGTGTCATTTTTTGCTATAATGGAAGGGAAAAATTGATTTAAATGGGTAATAATAAGTATAGTCTTTATATTACATAAAAATGGTTACATAAAAATGCAGGTGTTTTTTCGACATTTTTCTTGATTATTATAAGGATTATATGTATAATAAATTCATTGTGCAATTATTAAAAGGAAATGGAGGTTATTGAAATGGGAAAAGCTTTGATTATTGGTGCTGGCGGTGTTGCTAGCGTTGCTATTCATAAATGTTGCCAAAACCCAGAAGTTTTTGAAGAAATTTGTATAGCGAGTAGAACAATCGAAAAATGTGAGGCTTTAAAAAATAAATTAGACGGAGGCCCCACTAAAATTAAAACTGCTCAGCTTGACGCCGATAATTCGGACGAGGTAATTGAACTTATTAAGAGCTTTGGTCCAGATATTGTTATTAATCTTGCTCTCCCTTATCAAGACTTATCCATTATGGATGCTTGTCTTGCTACTGGCGTTCATTATGTCGATACGGCAAATTACGAACCTCCTGATACACCAAAATTTGAATATAAATGGCAGTGGGCATATAGAGAAAAATTTGAAAAAGCGGGGTTAACTGCATTATTGGGAAGCGGTTTTGACCCAGGTGTTACAGGCGTTTTTTGTGCATATGCTCAAAAACATTATTTTGATGA
>JUEG02000776.1_pt1 | contig 23008 bp, 22 predicted proteins | sample 432341 | NCBI WGS metagenome assembly JUEG02 (sample SAMN02953476, study PRJNA257561) | rock porewater metagenome | biome: terrestrial; feature: Opalinus Clay rock; material: porewater; isolation source: Opalinus Clay rock BIC-A1 borehole | place: Switzerland: Mt Terri URL, St-Ursanne ... | reverse complement strand
CAATAGCTCGCTTAGCCCTGGCTCATAAATAGGAACCTTTCCTTGTTCTAACATTTTAATTTTCTCTTCATCCTTGTCTATACAAGTCACTTTATGACCAAGATCAGCTAAACAAACTGCTGTTACTAATCCCACATACCCTGTCCCAATTACTGCAACTTGGTACATTTTTTCACCCCCAGAGTTTAAATTTTTTTCGTTTACGATTTGTTTATGTACAGTGTTTGGTAGTTCTTATTCCATAGTAAGTTAAATACCAGTCTGCAAATTTTTTAATCCCTTGATCTAATGGAGTTTGCGGTTTATATCCTACATCACGTTGTAAATCATCTACATCGGCATACGTTACTTCTACATCTCCAGCTTGCATAGGTAAATATTCTATCATCGCTTTTTTTCCTAAAACTTTTTCAATTGTATTAATGAAATCTAATAGCTTTACGGGCTGATTATTACCAATATTATAAATTCTATAAGGTGCATAACTTGTGCTTGGTATGGGTTTTTCTCTATCCCAGTCCCAATTAAACTGAGGTGCTTTATCCAATAACCGTACTATTCCTTCCACAACGTTATCAATAAATGTAAAATCTCTCTTCATATTGCCATGGTTAAATACTCTGATTGGTTTGCCTTCGAGGATAGCTTTTGTGAATAAAAAATAGGCCATGTCCGGACGACCCCAAGGCCCATAGACTGTAAAAAATCTTAATCCTGTTGTTGGAGTTCCAAACAAATGACTATAAGTATGAGCCATTAATTCATTAGACTTTTTAGTAGCAGCATACAAACTAACCGGGTGGTCAATATTATCATGAGGTGAAAAGGGGATTTTAGTATTAGCACCATAAACCGAGCTTGAAGATGCATATATCAGGTGCTCAACATTATTATGACGACAAGCTTCTAAAATGTTGATAAATCCAACTATATTCGAATCAATGTAAGCTCTGGGGTTCTCAAGGCTATAACGTACACCCGCTTGAGCTGCTAAATTTATTACAACTGAAATATAATTACTGAGAAAAATTTTTTCTATTGCTTGCTGATCTTCAATGTTTTTATTAAAAAAGGTGAAACCACTACAATCACTTAGAAGTTTTAGCCGGGATTTTTTTAATGACACCTCATAGTAGTTGTTTAAGTTATCTACCCCAACTACTTTATGTCCATCGGATAATAGTCTTTTACACGTGTGATAACCTATAAATCCGGCACAACCAGTTACCAAGACTTTTTTATCTACTATGGTCGTTCCCCCCTATTGTATCCTTCTTCACTGATCAGTTTTCCTTACCATAGTAGTCATTCCGGTATTCCTCACCCTTTAATTCCACATTATTTAATATGACTCCCAGTATCTTCGCCTTGGCTTTTTCCAACTGGTCCATAGCATGTTTTGCAATATCTATTTTGACCTTATTACTATTGATCACCAACAATAACCCATCAACCTTATCTGCCAGAATAGCAGAGTCTGTAACTGTAACTGTTGGAGGAGTATCAATAAAAACCATATCATAGTTAATACTACTTAGAATTTGATCCATCATGATAGATCCCAACAATTCGGAAGGGTTTGGAGGGATAGGTCCACTAGTCATAATATCTAGGTTTTCCACTTTGGTTTGCTGCACCACCTCTGACTGGACACGGTCTTCTATTAACAGATCTGTTAGTCCCACTAAATTACTAACCTGAAAAATTTCATGCAACATTGGCCTGCGCAAATCTGCATCTATCACCAACACCTTCCGTCCTGTCTTAGCAACTGTAGCAGCAAGGTTTGCTAAAACCGTTGACTTCCCTTCATTTGCTCCTGAGCTGGTAATCATAATTTTTTTTAGACTACTATCGAAATTGCAAAAATAGAGATTGGTCCGCAAGGTGCGATATGACTCTGAAAATAGTGACTTAGAATTTAAATTATAGGTCAAGAGATTATCTGTGGTTTTCTCTGCTGCTGAATTTACTCTATTCCATTTCTTCAAGCTAACCTTCGCATTAGGAATTCTACCTAAAACATTTAACCCTAAATGTAGTTTTACATCTTCCACATTCTTAATATTGTTGTCATAACTCTCTAGCGGGAAAGCTAGGAATATTCCGATCAGTAAGCTTAAAATAAAACTAAGGCCAACGTTAAGCATTTTATTTGGTTTAACGGGACTTGTAGGTGCTATTGCCGGAGTAACTATCTGAATAGTTGATTTGCCTATATCAACAGCCCCGAAAATCTGAATCTCAGTAAGACGATCAGCAAAGATATTATAATTCCGCTCTAGCTGTTCCACTTTTTTTGCATTTAACTCAGCCTGTATTTTATCTATATTCGGTTGGCTGTTATACTCAATCAATCTCTTGTTGGCTACAGCTAAGTCACTTTCAAGAGCGGTAATCTGCTCCTGAAATATCTCTACAGATTGATCCATTCTCTTTTTATTCATGTCAGAAATAAACTTCATATATTCTTCACTAAGGGTATTGGCAATCAGAGCAGCCACTTCCGCATTTGTGTCCGTAACCTTAATCTCAATTAGATTAGTTTCTTCAATAATGCTTGCAGATACCCTTTCACTTAAACTTACAACTGTATAAACTTCTTTATCCAACTTCAAGTTCGTAATTACATTTCCCATTAGTTTATGACTTTTAAATTGCTCTAAATAAGTGTTTAAAGACATCTTAGGTAAGGCCGATAAATTCCTAGCCAGCTCTTCTAAGCTTTCATCTTCCTTGGCTGTGGTACGTTGTTGTTCATTTGTTGATTGGGGGACCATCATAACTGCTTTTGCTTCATAAGAGGGCATAATAATATAAAAATTTAAAACACCGCTGATAAAAACAGCACCCATGGTTAGTAGGACAATTAGACATTTCCACTTCATGATTATCGCAATTATTTCTTTTAAATCTATTTCCTTAAAAACTTCAGGTTTTGTCTTACTTCCCATTTTTCCCTCCTTACGGTAACCTAAATGATCTTCAAGATGGCGATGATTAATTTTTGTAATTACTTCAGGGATCTCCACTCTATTTGTCGCTCAGTAGATAATTATGAATCAGCTCATAAAATTATTCTAATCTATAATATAATTAATAATTAGAAATAAACTGCGAAGCCCATTTCCTTCCAAATAAAAAGAAGACCTATCTCTAAGTCTTCTTACTTGCTAAGTATTGATGCACGTTAACCTACTCGTTAAATTTCTTTAAGATTTCAGTACACTCAATTTTAGTTAAACCCAGTAACGATTCAGGGTTGACCTCTTTAGTGATACCTTTATCTATTAACAAATGTCTTAAACTTATTAATTGATTTAAGCTGGGCGTTGCATAAACACCATATCTAATCTTCTGAACATAATGTTTAGCATGAATTTTTTTAATTGATTCTTGATTAAGGAAACTATATAGAAAATGTTTCAATTTAATTCCTCCTTCCCATTTGAAGGCTCAATTAAAATATTAATTCTAATTGAGCATATATGTTAGGTAATTATATCTCAAAAATCAATAGATACTTACATAGTTTCTTCCAATCGATTATTTCCCCATAGAATAGCGTGATTTAATTGCTAAATGGTAACTTGTTCTTTAGAGCACATTTTATTCTATCAGATTTTCAAAATCGACATTTAAAGGTATGTTATCGACCGTTTAATCAAAAAAAGCCAGCATCCCTGCTGACTTTATCTGCTCATATAAATTACCTTATGACAAAACTAATCTGGTACCTTCCTCATACTACTGAAAGGTATCTTGAAATGGAAGATAAAGGCGAAGGCTAATATAAATGAGATTGGCCAAGCAAGCAACGGGTTTGCAAAGTGCAGCCACAAAAGGGAAAACATAATCAAGTTATGAGCCATGGTCCACAATATATTCCAACCATTACTATAAGTAAAATAGCCTAGACGGACAGAAATCCATTCTATAGCAGCCCAGATAACCACCCATTTAATCAAATGAATGCTTTGCCCTACAACGTCGTCTGGTATTCCTGGTAGAAAAATCAAAATTGTGCTGGGAACCGCGGTTAATGAAATGGTTATATTAATAATTACATGATTAAAAAATGGGTGCTTAAGATCTGGGGTTAAATAAATCCACAAGGGCTTTCTATATGCCACTAAGTTATATGTATAATCTGCAACCATATAAAATAAGACTGTGGGATAATACACTTCCCAGTTTCTCCAATCTCCCCATTGCCAAGCTGCTAGAATCGAAAGTGCGGCTACAAAATAATGGTACATTTTTTTCTACCCCCGTCATTGATATACATATATGACGGAATTTTATAATCCCCAAGAATAACCAAAATTACACTGTTAAAAATATCTAAAAACGAATAAATGAAACTTTTAATGTTAAAAATAAAATATAATCAAATGAAAGTAGGTGTTGAATTTGGAAACTAGACATAATGTTCCTTTAGATTCGGCTGAAATAGCTCTTCTTTGGACTCAGTACATGAATGATTCCTTAGCGATATGTATGCACAAGCATTTCTTATCAAATATCGAGGATACAGAAATTAAGTCTGTTTTGGAATATGGTTTACAACTATCGGAAGCCCATATCAAAAAGTTAGAGTCGATACTGAAAGAAGAACAAATGGTTATTCCCACAGGATTTACGGAAAAAGATGTAAACTCCAGCGCACCTCGGCTATTTACCGACGCCTTTTATCTCTTTTATGTACATAACATGGGCAAGATAGGAATAGAAGGATATTCTTTTTCATTGTCTAACTCAGCTCGTCTTGATATTGTTGAATATTTTTCAGAGTGCATACACGAATCCATTAAGCTCTTTAATAAAGCAACTGAAATCATGTTATCTAAAGGCCTATTTATCCGTGCTCCATTTATTCCAAAGCCTAAAAAGTTAGAAATTGTACAAAAACAAAGCTACCTAACAGGCTTCTTCGGCAACAAAAGACCAATAAACGTTACAGAAATATCCTCAATTTACTTCAATCTAATCCGTAATCATTTAGGCCAAGCATTAGTAATGGGTTTTAGTCAGGTTGCTGAATCCCAGCAAGTTCGAGAATATATGGTCAGAGGCAGAAATATTGCTGCTAAACACATTGAAATTTTTGGCTCTATCCTAAGTGAAGACCAACTACCTTCGGCAACTTCGTGGAACGCTCAGCCAACTGATTCTAACATTTCTCCCTTTTCTGACAAGCTAATAATGTTTCACTTGCTTATGTTAAACGCTGCAGGAATTTCTCACTATGGTAGGTCAATGGGTTCAAGCGCACGCCGTGACTTAGGCTCGACTTACACTCGACTCATTGCCGAGGTTGCAGACTATGCAGAGGATGGCACAAATATAATGATTAACAATGGTTGGTTAGAGCAGCAACCTCAGGCAGCTGATAGAGATGGCTTAGCAAAGTAAAAACTAAAGATGATAGTAATAATAAACTCGGATAATTTACCAAAATTATCCGAGTTTATATTTTAGGATTCCTACATTAAATTACATATTTCTTAGTTTAGTTTTTAACCGTAGCAAGATAAACGCCCCCAAGAAATATGGTCGTGATCAGAATAAAATGGAAAATTCCCCAGCCTAAACTCCCATAGCGTAAGCTACTACTAGTTATTGGTCTACGATCCTTGGCCGGAACTAATAATCCACCGATCCATTCAAAAATAAGCAAATAAATCCACCACCAAGTATAAGAATCCCAAAAATCCCATTTGAAATTATACTCAATCAACTTTGTAAGGTTTAACCCTAGAGTTTCTGCTAACATTCCCAAATGAATAATAGTCCAATAAAAAGGTATTTTATAACCCCATTTTTGAGGACTGTACCGGACACCTGCTAAAACAATAAAAGGAAACATAGTAGTAATAAGCATAAAAGGCATAATTGACACCTGTGGAAATAGCCGATAAGGGAATGAATAAAAACCTAATCTTACAAAAATATAGCACAGAATGTTACCTACAGCCATACTAAGGAGAAATAGGGCCCCATAGCGTTTCCAATTAAAACGCATAATTAATAAATTGAATATCAAACCAGTAAAAATAAAGCCCAGAGTAATAAATGTCTCAATGTTTTGTTGGATGTTCACTGTATAAGCTCCTTATAATTATTCAATGATAGTCTTTACCTACTTAGTGTGACTAATACTTATGTTAAGGAAACAATCGAAACCTTAAACCTACAATGGCTATAATATATTCAATGCTATGTAATCAATTGTTCTTTTTACAATATTTGGTAACAACTCTCCATTCCTTCTCATACTATAAATTAGTTCTTGTAAAGGAGGAATTTTAAATGATAGACGAATTACGTCAAAATGGTAATCAAAATGATGAGTGCCCAGAGGGTTGTTGTGAAGGTAATGAAATACTTTGTGTCTCTATACCTTGTCCAATCACTATAGTTCTATTAGGGTTGCAATTGCAACTAGAACTTCCATGCATTAGATTAACGTCCCAGTCGCCACTTTCTACAGAGCAGGTTAATCAACTATTAGGGGTCTTAACGAACCTATTAGGGAATTTAGGCGGGAGTTTAGGCTCAGAATAAGAAAAAAGGAAAGAGTCAGCAAAATTGCTGACTCTTTCCTTTTGGAGGGAGGGTGGACAATATAAGTTTTCTCCGGTTAAACACTCCTTTCACACTGGTATTTACATAATTTAAAAGTATTATGGATGTTGATAAAAAAACCTTGACATTAAACAAGCAATGAAACATATATTAGATATATACCCACAAGGGGTATTGGGTAGAGCTTTTGTGATTAAATAATCCCTGGGAGGTGAAATTGATGAATGCAAATTTCATCCTATCTTTATTTTGCATAATCCTTGTAATGTCCGGGTCTTATCTTCTCCTCGGACTTTGTTGTAACGGAAATTTACTATCTAGAATTACCGGTGGTCTTATAGGAATAACAGGATTAGCAGGTTTATTTTTAGCAATTATTCCAGCCTGCTAAGTAATAGCTATTATTTTGGAGCCCTATATCTTTCAGAGATTAGGGTCTTTTTTTGCTCCGAAAATTAGATTTGAATACAAGGAGACTATCACTGCAAGTATTACATGCTAATTATTAGGGGCGTATAATTTAACTTTATCTGAATTTTGGCTTTTAGTAAAACAAAGGGGAATAGATCCCGTTTGTCCTACTCTGTGCCTAAACTCCCGCCTAAAGTGCCAAAAAACTACACAATTCTTTTACTCCACACATACAATATATGGTAATTGCTTTGAAATTTAAAAAGGAGGACATTAAATGAGAATTATAGGCACGGTTTATTCTATGACAAATTCTCCTGATAATAATGAGATAGTTGCCTTTCGCAGGGGACCTGACGGTACATTATCGCTAATGAATGTGTACAGCACAGGTGGCAGAGGAACGGGCACGAGAGTGGTTTCCACTGCAACACCAGTTGGTGGTGTCGACCCACTGGCATCGCAAGGGTCGCTTGTCCTTTCCCGTGATAGGCGTTTCCTCTTCGCTGTAAATGCTGGCAGCAACAGTATCTCAAGCTTCCGTGTAAGTACTACTGGATCGCTAATCCTAGCAGATGTTGTACCCTCGGGTGGATTACAACCTAACAGCTTAGCTGTGCATGGAAATCTTCTATATGTCACTAATGTAGGAGGTCCTGCTAACGGTTTTAATTCTAATATTACTGGTTTTCGCATAGATCCCCAAGGAAAACTTACTATGATACCTAATTCAACACGCTCTCTTAGTACCCCAACCGCCCAACCAGCAAGCGTCGTATTCAGCCCTAACGGCAGTCACCTTGTTGTGTCCGAACTAACAACAAACCGCCTCAGCGTTTTTCAAGTCCAAGGCGATGGTACGGTGACACCACCGACCGTTAACAACTCCAATGGACCAGGGCCCTTTGGATCATATTTTCTCCCAACCGGGCTATTGTTGGTTTCTGAAGTTGGCGTAAACGCACTATCATCTTATACCGTTTCTCCAAGTGGAAACCTTAATGTGATTAGTGGTTCCGTCCCCAGCGGGCAGATGGCAACCTGTTGGGTAGTGGCCTCAAGAGACGGAAATTTTGCCTATACCTCTAATACCGGAAGTGGCACCATCGGTATTTATAGAATTAATAGTAATGGAACTTTGCAGCTTCTAGAAAATGTACCTAGCACTCCACCGAATTTACCTATGGGCGCACCGATTGATAGTGGTGTGAGCCCAGACGGGCTTAATTACTATGTTTTAAACGGAAACCAAGGTTCAATTTCGGCGTTTAGAATAGAACCTAGTGGGCGACTGGTGTTATTACAGGTATTAGATAGTAGGGAATTGCCAAACCTTGGCGCTCAGGGCTTAGCTGTGAGATAATTAGATATAGCAAAGAACCTTAATTGTTCCGGACGGGTGAGTCGATTAAACACAAAAAGACTATATCCAGCTAAACCAAGCCGAATATAGTCTTATTTCTCTTTTACTTATTTAGTCTGGCACTTTCCTCATACTGCTGAAAGGTATCTTGAAATGAAAAATAACAGCAAAGGCTATAACAAATGAGATCGGCCAGGCAAGTAAAGGGTTTATAAAATGTAGCCACAGAAGGCAAAACATAATTAAATTATGTGTCATAGTCCAGAATATGTTCCAGCCATTACAATGAGTAAAATAACCTAAACGAAGAGAAACCCATTCTACTATTCCCCAGATAATTACCCATTTAACCAAGTGAATGATTTGCCCTATAAAGTTTTCTGGTATACCTGGTAAAAAAATTAGAATTGTGCTCGTAACGGCAGTTAATGAAATAGTTATATTAATAATTATATGATTAAAAAATGGGTGCTTTAGATCAGGGGTTAAATATATCCATAAGGGCTTTCTATATGCCACTAAGTTGTATGTATAATCTGCAACTAAGTAAAACAGGATTGTAGAATAATACTGTTCCCAATTTCTCCAATCCCCCCATTTCCAACCAGCTAAGACTGAAAGTACTGCAATAAAGTAATGGTACATTTTTCTTCCCCCGTCATTGGCAACAATTTCTTAAAGCATCCTTATAATTATCTAGAAAACTAAAATTTAAACTAGTGTAACATTTTACAACTAAAATTTCTAAATAAATGCCTTAAAAATTAGGAACAAAAAAGATGTTGAACTAAATCAACATCTCTTTTTACTAATTTCACTAAAGGAATACTTCTTCTCAATGAAAAACAATAGACACCAATATAGTAATAGACTATTATTTAGGTATTGACCAGGATTAGTACTATTTATCCTTAGCAATTTCTTTTCTATCTGGTGTAAGTGGTGGTTGTTCTAACCACTTGTGTTTAATCATTAAGTCAGCCCACTTGTTAACTACGGTTATATTTTTAAGTATAATCTTTTCATACGTTATCGCAAGGTCTGTTCTCATAGATGATGCAAGACCCATTCCGTGATACACCTGTCCTGCTTGAAACAAGGCCCCTATCTGGGCAAGCATTAATTTATCTGAAAAAGGTGATTGTTTTGATGTTGTTACTTCAGTCTCCCAGGACTTAGGAACAGGTAAATTATCTTTTTGCAGTATTGAAGCAAGAGCTTTTATCTGAGAGTCAGCCGTATCTTGACTGTCTTCTAAAAATTTTCTCAGCTCCGTTGATTCGACTACCTGACTAAAAGCTATCGAAAGGGTTTTAGCTAAAATATTCTTTCTAATATTTATTGAAAGACTTACCATTTCCGTCGATGCTATGGGCCTATTAGTTTTAAAAAATCCTGCTGTAAAATCATTGCTATTAATAAATTCAATATTCTCTTGAGGAAATATATAGGGGTCTCTTTGAAATTGTCCTTTCTCCAGTAACAATTCCGTCGTCCTGTTAAAAATATACTTTCCATCATTATCGAAAGAATCATACATTTGACGTAAATCCTTTCTAACTGAAACACTGAGTGAAGTAATATGTGCAGTTAACCCATGTACGGTTATAATATTCAAATAGTGCAAACAAAATAGTCTGAGAATAACCGTTGGGCATTACTATTAAGGTCAGCGTCAGTAAATCCCTGTGGGACAGGAAATCCTTCACTCTTAATAAAATTTAGAATTTGCTCCTTTTGCTTTGCAAATATAGTGATAGCCTCTTCAAAAACTTGTTTAATTGATTCATCTTCAATAATAGAAAGCATATATTTATTTACACAGTCTGTCATGGTGCCGCTTACATATGCACTCCATAGGGTTCCAATTTCTGAAGATGTAAGTTTTAGTTTTTCAGTACTCAATGTTATCACCTCTTGCTTAGTGTATCCCAATCAGAAAGCATATATCTATCTAAAACCATAGTAAAAAATTGTCAATATCCCTTTAAATACGGTATATAAAAAAGCCAACATTTCTGCTGACTTTGAATTGATTTTAGACAACATCCAGAACAGTTGACTTATACAAAATGAATTTAAACAGGAATTTTAGATTCTTCTCGCTTAGAGAAAATAGATACTCCTAATAAATGAATACTAATTAGAAAACCTATTAAAAATAGCACCCCGGCTATTCCATAAGTTGTCACCAGAGAAAGGTGAACCTTTAACCACCCTGCAAAACTCATAGTTATCACCATTGCACCTATAAAAATTGGAATTAAGACACCATTAACCCTGCCAACATATTCTTCTCCTGTATTTTGAAGAATTAATGTATTAATGCCGATATGAAAACAAGGCATAAATAATCCATTAAAAAACTGTAGGGCTAAGGTTAAATACCAACTAGTTGATAGTGTAATTCCGATTACGTTAATAGCATTGATAAGGAGCCCCAAAGCCAATAGTTTCTGAGGAGTATAATTTTTAGCTAAACCTACCACGATGACTCCACCGATAAGCATAGCGACTCCATTGACAATGAGAAGCCATTGAAAGTTTTCCTTAGGTAGGCCTAATCGTTCAATAACGATGAAAATCCCTAAAGTTTGGACTATACCTACAGCAGACCCTGCGAAAACAAAGATTACCCCAAGGGTAGTTAGGATCTTTTTTTGCCATACATAAAGCAACCCATCCTTAAGCTCCTGCCAAAAATCTGCCTTAGCTTCATTTTTAACCAACCTTTTATCCGGTGGAACTAAAAATAACACCAATGCTGAAAGAAAAAAAGCTATGCCCATCACCGCGATGGATACATTGATCCCATACTTTTGATAAATCACAGTTCCTAGCATAGGACCAAATATCATGAAGCTTGATAAAAAGGTTTGGTACATAGCCATGGCTGTTTGTAGTTGTTCCTTTGGAATATGTAATTTAAAAAGTTTCATTCCTGAGGGCTGGGAAAATTGGGAGAGTATTGTGGAAAGCAAGGTAACAAAAAAAATCACTTTCCAAGAGCCATAAATAATAGCTAGTAGCACAAAAAATACAGACACAGCACTTAGAAGGTCACATAATATCATTGTGTTTCTAGGTCTCCAACGGTCAGCGAAGATACCTCCTATCAAGGAAAACAGAAAAATAGGTGCAAACTCCGCTACGGAAATCAAAGACACCGCAACAGGGTCATTTCCCGTCTGGTCCATCACAAACAGTAAAATGGCAAAATTTCTAACCCAAATGCCTATCTGTAGAAACATGCTTGAGAATAAGATGGCTTGAACATAGCGGTTACGAAAAAGTTCTCCTATCGCAGGGGTCATCCCCAACATTAATCCCCCTCCTTATCTGTTCTTATATAACCCTAATAAGCTTGTATTCACAAGAAATTCCCTTTTTACTTTTTCATTAACAGATATAGAAAATATGGGGCCCCAATCAAGGCAACCATGATACCTGCAGGTATACCGTCAGGACCAACTAGGCTGCGTCCTAAGGTATCGGCTAATAGTAACAGCCATCCACCGAGTAAAATTGTAACGGGAATAGTTAATTTATTTCTTGGTCCTAATAAAGCTTTAGCCATATGCGGTGCCATTAAGCCGATAAAAGCAATTCCTCCTGTAACAGAGACTGCTGATGCAGCTAAGGCAACAGCTACCAGTAATAACTGAATCCGTTCTTTTTCAATGGCTACACCAATACCTACAGCAACAGGTTCACTAAGCCCAAGGAGATCTAAGCGTGAGGCTTTGTATAAAGCAAAGGGAATAAATAGGCATAGCCAAGGGAGAAGTGCCCATATAAAGGGCCAATCGGTTCCCCAAATGTTTCCGGCCAACCACTTTGCGATAAATTCTACTTTGATACGGTCGGCAGAAGAAATAAGTAAAATCATGATTCCTGACAGTGACAGCGAGAAGCCTACACCGGTGATGACCATCCTTAAAGGATGAAGACCAGTCTGTCTGCTATAGGAAAACAAATATATAACACTAGCTGCAATGAATGCACCAATAAAGGCAACTAACGGAAGAAACAAGGCAAAGGAATTTGAATTGACGGGGAAGAACAAAAAGAAAACCGTAACCGCCACTCCTGCCCCAGAGTTAATGCCAATAATACCTGGATCAGCCAAATCATTACGAGTGATTCCTTGTAAGATAGCCCCTGATAAAGCTAAGGCCATACCCGCTAATATGGTAATAATAATTCGTGGCAGGCGAATGGAAAATAAGACAAACTCCTCTTTGAAAGTACCTTCACCAAGTAAGGTTGGAAGCAACCTGTCAAAAGATAGGGAAGAGTAGCCTTTTCCCATTCCTATAATAACTGTTGTCATAATAAGCCCTAACAGTATAACCATTATTATTCGTTGCTTTTTAATTAAGTTTGGATGGATCATAAGGATGCTTTACCCCCTTGGCGTGTAATAAATAGAAAGAAGGGTAAACCCATTACGGCGACAACGGCTGCCACAGGTGTTTCAAAGGGCGCGTGAATTGTACGAGCAAGTGTATCGGCAATAAGAATCAGGGTGCCCCCTATAATTGCTGACATGGGTATGATAAAACGGTAATCAGTTCCAACAATAGCACGAACAATGTGAGGCACCATCAAACCAATAAAGGCCAAATTTCCAACAAGTGCAACAGAGGCACCTGCTAACATGATTATCACCACAAATAAAATGGCTTTAATTTGAAATATCTTTTGACCTAAGCCCACCGCAACTTCTTCATTTAGACTTAGAATCGTAAGTTGTCTTGATAATAATATAGAAACAAGGATTCCCAAAATTATGAAGGGAACAATTACTTGAAGCTGGCTCCAAGTGGTCCCAATCATTCCTCCTGCTGTCCACATAGACACATCCTTTGAAATCTTAAAGATAATACCGATTCCATCTGTAATGGCGTACAAAAAGGCTGAAACCGCTGCACCTGCTAATACAACACGAAAAGGAGAAAAGCCTCCCTTTCTCATTGCACTAATACCAAAAACCATTACTGCCCCAATAGCCGCTCCCACAAAACAAGCCATCATTATACCGAAGACATTAGTCTTAGGTATAAAGGCTATGGCAATAGCTAAGGCGGCATTAGCACCGGCAGTTAAACCGAGAAGCCCCGGGTCAGCTAGAGGATTTCTAGTCATTCCTTGCATAATAGCACCAGATACAGCTAAGGCAGCTCCGACAAAAATCCCTGCAATTACTCGTGGTAATCGTATCTCTCGAATAATTGTGATTTTATCATTAGTTTGCTGGGAAGTAAGCGCAAGCCACACATCCCTAGTGGTAATATCTGCTGCCCCGAAAACCATAGCGACAACAAACATTATTATAAATACAAGTGAACTCATAATCAGCTTGTGTAGAAATGAAATAGATTTTTTATTTTCTTTCATCGTAGTCTCTCATCTCTCTTATTTATGAATAGAGAAGAGGAACTCCCGAAAGAATCCCTCTCTCATATAACTAGTTGTTACCCAGAAAAATTTGCTTAAAGAAATCTAATTGGAAATCAAGTGTTATTGGATCATTGAAGTAAAGTTCTTTACTGTTAGCTTCAAATACTCGGTTGTTTTTCACAGCAGGAATATTTTTATAAGTTTCTGTCTCTTGGAATGAATTGTCTGCTTCGGAATTTTTACTAAAGATTACATAGTCTCCGGCAAACTCCGGAAGAACCTCCGGTGATAAAGCATACCAACCGTCTTTTAACGCAGTTTCTTTAACTTTTTCCGGCATATTTAATTTCATTTCCTGGTACAAAATTTCTGTACCGCGACCCCAGTTATCGCCAAATACATAAAGCTGCTTTTCATAGCTTTCAATTACAGACACTGTTGCATCCGCACCGATTTTAGCCTTTATTTCTTCTCCAGCCTGCTGCGCACGTTGTTTAAAGTCATCAATCCATGCTTGGGCTTCTTTCTCTTTATTTAAAAGCTTACCAACTTCTAGGTACTGAGTTAAATAATCAACTTTTCCATAGGTATAAGTAATAGTCGGTGCAATTTCTCCTAACTTATCAAGATTTTTGTTAGTTGATGCAGCAATAATTAAGTCCGGTTCTAATTCGATTATTTTCTCTAAGCTTTCATCAGATACCTCAACAGCACCCTTGAGATAGGTTTCGTATCTCGGATTCGCCTTAGACCAGGAATCTATACCAACTATATTAACACCTGCTGCCATTACGTGACCAGAGTTAAACGCTGATAGTACAACAACTCGTTTAGAGTCAGCCGGAACTTCAATTGGGCCATTTTCCGATTGATATGTAATGGTCTCACTCTTTTTTTCTTCTGGAGTTGAGTTATCTTCTGTAGTTGCCTTGCTTCCGCATCCGCTAACAACTAGGGCAAGCATAAGCATAAGAGTTATTAATAATTTTTTCATTTTTTATCTCTCCTTTAATTAAATTATAAGTTAAGCACATAGGTTTATTTGTTCTAGGATCCCTGCCGATTTCGGCATCAATATTAAAAACATCTTCTAATACATCACGTTGCATTACTTCTTCGCTATCACCAGCCTTTACAATTTTTCCGTCCTTTAAAGCGATAATATAATCAGCAAACCGAGCAGCTTGGTTCAAATCGTGAAGAACCATCACAATCGTTCGCTTTTCTTCTCTATTAAGTCTTTGTAATAATTCTAATACTTCTTGTTGATGCGCCATATCTAAATAGGTTGTGGGTTCGTCCAGAAAAATTATTTCAGTTTCTTGAGCGAGAGCCATGGCAATCCACACCCTTTGGCGCTGGCCTCCGGACAAAGTATCTAAATTACGAAATTTAAATTCCATTGTTCCGGTAACCTCAAGTGCCCAATCAATTACTTCATAATCCCTTTTTGTCAATCTACCAAAACCTTTTTGATAGGGAAAGCGTCCAAAAGACACTATTTCGCCAACAGTTAGCCCATTAGCACTTTCCGGTGTTTGTGGAAGAATGGCCATCTTTTTAGCCAGCACTTTGGTATCTTCAGAGGATATATTTTTGCCATCTAAAACAATTACCCCTGATTGATGTGGAATAATACGAGTCATTGCCTTTAACAGTGTAGACTTTCCAGATCCATTCGGACCGATAATTGTCGTAATTTTTTTGTCCGGAATTGTCGCACTGAGATCCTTTACGATTAGACGATCACCATGGCTAATGTTTAGGCCCTCTGCATATAGACGAATCATCCTCTACCCCCATTTGATTTTTATTTATAAAGAACTTAATTAATAATGACTTTCAACTGACAATGCTAATTGTATATGATAATCATTGTCAATTCAATACCTAAACCTAATTTAATTATTTTTGCACCTAATTTAATTATTTTATTGAATAATTAGAACTTATAAAATATAATCCATATAGGGGGAATGCTGAGTGATTGTAAAATCTTATGGAGAATCTAAGGCTGCATTCTTGAGCAAACTGTCCTTTAGTAAATTTGAGAGTGATAATTATACTTTATATAGAAATAAAAGTAACCCCGATCTGGGTTACATAATTAATTATTTGAGACCCGGGTTTTATGATTTACTAATTGCGGACTATACAATACCTGAGGATTTTTCGCTATATTTTGATAATCCTGAACTATTAATGCGCTTTGGTACAGTTTATAAGGGCATTACACAATTTAAAATTGAAAATAATCCTGTATCGTCTTTTACTCCTTCCTCCTTCTTTGTTATTGAAAAAGATCTAAAGTGTCACCAAAAGTGGAAAAAAGGTCAACATTTTCATGGAATTGAAATAACTATTTTTGAAAATTACTTTACGGAAATAGTTAAACCTAACTTTCCGAGTATAATTGATTTCAATTCTTTGATAAAAAATTATACTTATACTTATCTACCCATTGAAATTATTGAAATTGTTCAACAGTTACAAAGTTTAAATCATGAAAATTCCTTAAATAGTATCTATCTAGAAAGTAAAATTTTAGAGTGCATAGCTATTTTAGTAAATGAGGTTACTAAGTCTTGCGAAAATGCTTTTACTAATCAAATAAACTATGGGAATATTAATATTGGAACTAACAGAATAATAAATCTTACTTCTTCTGATATCAATGCTATTCAAAAAGCCCATGATATTTTAGAAGAAAGTTATTGTAATCCTCCTACTATTGAAGCTTTAAGCAAGCTGGTATTTTTAAACGAACAAAAATTAAAGGCAGGATTTTCAAAATATTATCATATGTCCATTGGTGAATATACAAATCACCTTAAAATGAGTATTGCTGCAAATCTTTTATCAACAACAGATTTAAGTATTGATGATATAGCTCATAAAGTTGGTTATAATTACTCGGCAAACTTTTCTAAAATGTTTAAAAAGACTTTTGGAAAAACACCGTTAAAGTTTAGGAAAACAAAATAAAACGTCGATCACCACGATTTACTTGGGTAGAAACTTGATATTTATGTTTCTCTATAAAAGTCAAAAAGACGTTATTCAGCTATACCTAGCCGAATAACGTCTCTAAATTCATCTTCTATTTTCACCGAAACTGCCGTTTGACGTTATATTTGGTAGAGGCGAGGGAAGTCGAACCCCTGTCCGAAAGAACGACTACAAAAGCTTCTCCGAGCGCAACAAAGGTAAAATCTTAGTTGTTTCTACCTCCTGAACACCGAAACTAATTTCTCGAATTCTGCAACCATTTCGTCTAACATTTTAGATGAAGAAGATATCTTTTTAGTTAAAATTACAGCTTCTTCAATTGAAGCCGCGACTGTCTGTGTTCCAGCACTAGCTTGTTGACTGGTTGAAGCCACTTCCTGAATTAGAGCAGCCATATCATTAATATCTTTAATTATCCGTTCAAAGGACTGTTTAGTCTCTTCAGATACCTTCACCCCTTCCTCGACATCTTTATTGGCACCATGCATCGAGTCAACCGCTTTCGCAGTTTCTAGTTGAACTTCTTTTATTAAGGAACCTATTTCTTTAGCAGCTGTCGATGATTGTTCAGCAAGCTTTCGCACTTCATCAGCAACAACAGCAAACCCTTTACCCTGTTCTCCAGCACGAGCAGCTTCAATTGCAGCATTTAAAGCGAGTAAGTTTGTTTGATCTGAAATATTGGTAATAACATCTACTATTTTGCCTATTTGTTGAGAGCGATTGCTTAGTTTTTCTATAGATTTAGCAGCTTGTTCTGTAGACTGATTTATTTGAACCATCATTCTTACTGTTTGACTTACTGCTTCCTCACCTTTTTGAGCAACCTGAACCACCTGTTCAGAGACTTGACCTGCTTTTTGAGTGTTACTCGCCCCCTGTTCGGTTGAACTTGCAAGTTGAATAGTGACTTGATTTATGTTTTCAAGTGCGTCACTGACATCATGTGTGTTAGCAAACAGTTCTCTCGATAAAGATGAAAAAGAATTTGCCGATTGCGCTATCTGCGAAACCATTTTCCTTAAATTTTCGGTCATAACATTTAACGCTTTACCTACTTGGCCAATCTCATCCTCAGAGTAAATCTGTGTATTGTCTATTGCTAGATTGTTGTCCGCAACTGCTTGAATCTTTTCAGCCATATCCTTAACAGAACTTATCGGCCTTTTTACAGCAAAATAAAGGATAAGAGCTGCCACTATTAAACTAAAAATCGAGATTGCGCTAGTTAATAATAAAGAATTAATCATGCTATCGGCACTGCCCGTTATTACTATATCACCTATCGGTTCACCGCTTGCATCAACTAATTGACTGATTAACACAGAATCCCAGTTGCCGTCGCTATATACTAAAGGTTTGAACAAGCTTGGATTTCCTTTAAACTGATAATCTATTTTCGATAGAATATTTTTTGCACCCTGGACATCTGTAGATGCATAAATAACTGCATTTTCCATCATCTGACCTTCAGTAAATTTTTCTTTAGCAATTAGCTTATCTTCAACAATAAAAGCTATATCTGCTCCCGTAGCTTCTTTGAATTCCTCTAGAATTTTGTCTATTTCTTGACCTACTTCTTCGTAGCCTATAAGCTGGCTGTCTTTATATACAGGTGCGACCACGCGAAATGCGAAAGCTGTAGCCCCGGTTTCAAGTCCAGCTGAAAACTCCTGACTTTTTACGGCATTTTTAAAGGTATGCCTTTCGATTTTATCGCCATATTTTTCTGGTGAGTGTACCCTTAAAAAATTTATGCCATCCTTACCATGAAAATAAAAATGGGTAATGTGAAATTTTTCTTTTAATTCTTTAAAATAATCTGTAGTTATAGCAAGAAGTTTTTCCCTATCTTGACTGATAAAGGTTTCTTGAAAATCATTTCTATTAATAATGTCGGTTAAAGCTACTTCTAGTGCTTTTTGGTCAGCAAGCACGCTCTTTTGAAAACGCTCATAAGAAAGCTCTGCTTTTTCCTTGCTTTCATTTACGGATAAAGAATAAACAAGATATAAGTTAGTGGCACCAATAAAAATCAGAATACTAAAAACTACTGAAAATAATTTAAGTTTAATATTGTTTCTGAACAAAAATTCGCCCCCTTGTGCAAAATATAACTTGTGAGTCTATATAATAGCCATATTTGCCATAATTCTACAAATATTTCCAAACTCCTTCAATATTCAGAACGTTTTCTATAATCTTGTCGAGCCCATTATCTTTACAAAGCAAAAAAGCCAACCTAAAGGTTGGCTCTACTCTTACATATTTGGTGAAGCGATGGGAGTCGAACCTCCGAATTTTTTTAATAGTTAATTACTGTCTTTTGATTTGATCTAAAAGCTGCTTAGGGGCCTCATTACTAGGATCCTTAACTTCCCACCAGGCCAAGACACTATTTAGTAATTCCTGACCCTTTTCGAATGACAGACCTGTATATTGCGTAAACCAATCAGCAGCCACTTGCAAGCTAATGCCACTTGCAGCTTTTGTTCCTGAAATAATTTCTTCGCTTCTTTGATTTAATTCCTCAAGCTGTAGCGGGGTAAGGACATTTAAAATTTGATCTACAACCCTTTGCGCTTCTTCCTGTGCTAAATCCTGATTCGTCACTAGATCTGTGAGCAACGGAATAACTACTGCTTCTTGTTCCTCTGATAGTATAAGTTTATTTCCACTGATAAGATCTTCGAGTGCTACAAGCTCTACATTAGGCTCTTGTTTTATCAAACCACTGACTTGATTAAAGCTGTAACCAATCAAGGCTACTGCTGCTATTGTAAAAAGAAAAACCATAACCGTAACCCCAATAAGAACCTTCCTTAGATATCCTTTTGTATTCTTGTTTTTTAAGACATTTTTACCAAGACCAAACAATAACTTCTTTTTTAAATTCAAAATAACCCCTCCTTTTTCTATTCTTTTACATTATTATTTATGGATAACTTTTGATTCCTACTTTTCCTTATATATTTGTAAATTACTGTAGGCAGCTATTAAAACTGCAGTTATTGAAATCGTCCCGACATCTAGGTATGCCTTGAAAAAAGAAATAAGCAATAATCCGCCTAAAACTTTAACCCTCCTTCTTTAGCTTGCCTATTTTTGTAAAAAAATAAAGACCTTTGCCCTTAATTTAGGACAAAGGTCTTGCTAACAACTTTCAGTTGCCAACAAAGCCGGGGATTTGCTAGCCCGTAATGACGACTTTGCTGAAACAGCTACTCCCCTTTGAAAGGTATTCAATTCTTTGCTTAACTATACAACAGTTAGGTTAGCATTGTCAATTTTATCTTTCTCACCAAAACTACATACTTTACTAAAGTTGATAATACAGAAGATACCACCCGATTTAAAAAGCTTCCGTATTAGTTTCTCCCAAACTGTAGATTAACATTTCTAAAGTCTTATATACCACATATCCAATAACTAGAGTTGCTATTATGAGTTGAATGAAAAATATCTGCGTAACTAGCCCTACCCACTTAGATTCAACTAGGTCTAGATAGACAGTGTATTTCTGCGTTGCAGTTACTCCTACAGCAAGTGGGAAGGTAAGTGGTGCGAAACCTAAACTAAATGGTTCTTTCAAAAATTTAGGTAATAATGAGTATAAATAGAGCGCAGATAAATATGCCACTGGTACCAAAAATCCCAACATAATTCTGATGGTTCTAGTACTTCTAGATAAGCCGCTAAGCATAAACTCGGGGGTGCTGCGAATATAGCAAGGGTCATATTAGAATTCCACCTATTTAAAATTTTCTAAAATAAGCACCTAAAATCAACCATCTATATGAAAAACGACGCAATTATTGTAACACCTACCATCACAACATTGCTTATACTGTGCATCATCATTGGATAATACATACTACCAGTTTTCTCATAACAATCACCATAAAACATACCTAAGGTGAATCCAAAGATTATTTGGAATGAGTTGTATGCAACTTCAAAAGGTGCAAAAGAAAAACTAACATGGGCTAATCCAAAAATTACTGCAGCAATAATGTTTGCAATACTAACTTTCCCTTTAAAGACTCTACCTTTAATTACTAGCGCGATCATTGTGATTGCAAAGGCTCTAAAGATAAGCTCTTCTGAGGGTCCTGATAATAAGAGCTGAAAACTCATTTGTCCGATAATATTAGTAGCAGTCAAAGGATATCCAAATTGTTGAAATGAATTGGTTAAAATGACTGTTAAAAAGGAACCTACCGAATAAATGCCAAAAAAGAAAGCAAAGGACAAAACATATTTCTTACCTACTTCTTTATTTCCCCATCCAAAGCCATAGTTAAGAGGTTTAAACTTCTTTAGTAAAACAATGATGAGTATAAAGATAAGCGCCTGATCAATATGGTGTACAGATATCCAAGCATATGATCCATCCGGATCAATAGCTTGATAATCAAAAAGACTAGCAATCATGCCGGATAACTTTGGAATGCCTAATAGTATCACCGCTAAAAACAAAACCCATAAAATGCTTTTGAATACTTTCATGGTAACTCCTAATCTATTTTTCCAATGATTTCTGTATATTCCCTATTCTTCGCTCCTATGTGAAATCCTCTTCCTTATTAAATTTATTAATCTCCATCTGCGATCATTACAAACTGAAGGACTTTACTATCCTGACCTCCCTAACTTGAACCTCGGACTCCGTTTCCACAGCAAAGCAAAAAAGCCAGCATCTCTGCTAACTTCCAGTAATTATATTTGGTGGAGGATAGGGTAGTCGAACCCCTGTCCGAAAGAACGACTACAAAAGCTTCTCTAATAGCAAATATAATTCCGATAATTAAAGAGACTTAGACCTGAAAATAAAGGTTTGGATGAGTAAGACTATCATCCAAACCTTTATAAAGTTAACGTATTATTCTTCTATTTTTAATTCTTCAATCTCTGTACCATCTAGTTTCATTCTAAACGATTTAAGTGAATCCCCTTTAATAGCCTGATAATAAATCCAGGGATCTATAATGTTTATGTTTACAGAAGCTAAATCATTTAACTGAGTACGTTCTTTACCTTCAGTCGTTACCTTATAAAGCTTACCCCCATCAGATTCATTTCGATAATAAATCCAGCTACCAACCACATTAATATAACTAGCTGAATCCTCAATAATTCCTCTTTTACTTGTTCCATCTGACATCATTTTGTAGATTTTGTTACTGTCATAGCCATTCACATAATAGAGCCAGTTATCTACCACATTAGTAAAAGTACCGTAATCCATATTAATTCTACTTGCATTTTTACCTGATTTAGTCATTGTGTAAATAATACCAAAATCAGACCAGTTAGTATAATAAAGATAACCACCTGCCGCAATTAAATAATCGCTATCTGCATTATTTAATTGAGTTAGTTTTGAGCCATCAGTTTTAATTTTATAAACATTTCCCATGTTTGATTCATTAATGAAATAAATCCAATCGTCAATAACATTTAAGGAAACAGAGTGATCGTCATTCAATTTTGCTCTCGATTTGCCATTAGTATCAATTTTATAAATCCTATTATTATCATTACTATTACTATAATAAACCCAATTTTCAATAATGTTAATATAAGACACACTATCATCACTTAATTTAACATTCTTAATTCCATCAATTTCCTTTTTGTAAAGCTTGCTTTCGTCATTTAGATTGGCATAATAGATCCATTTTCCATCGGTTGCAACCAGACCCCTGTTACTTAAATTCCCCGGTGTATTTCCTCTCACATAGTCTTTATTAATATTTTCCTCTTCATTTTCCGTTTCGTTTATTTCCACTACATCTTTCTGGCTATTTTGATCCTTCTTTTCTTCACTACCACAGCCTACTAGGGTTATGAGCCCCATAATTACAATTAGAAATAAGGCTAATCTTGTCCGTTTCATTAAACATCCTCCTTTTTCAAAAAAGATCCTCAGTCTTTCCGAATCTTTGTTCTACATCGTGTTTGTGAAATGTTTAACTTTCAGTAAATCATTCGCTATATTATTCCAAATTCCTCTACAAATTCAAACATAATTAAAGAATAAATAAAAGACGCTATTCAGTCAAATTTGGTTTACGCCCCATGCTGGGCGCTAAAAAACGGCATCCAGCCATACCTAGCCGAATACCGTCTTAACTATCTTCTTTTATATTTTCACCGAAACTCCAGTTTCGCGTTATATTTGGTGGAGGCGAGGGGAGTCCCTGTCCGAAAGAACGACTACAAAAGCTTCTC
>JUEG02000982.1_pt1 | contig 23122 bp, 20 predicted proteins | sample 432341 | NCBI WGS metagenome assembly JUEG02 (sample SAMN02953476, study PRJNA257561) | rock porewater metagenome | biome: terrestrial; feature: Opalinus Clay rock; material: porewater; isolation source: Opalinus Clay rock BIC-A1 borehole | place: Switzerland: Mt Terri URL, St-Ursanne ... | reverse complement strand
TCCGCAGCGGCCGGAGACGCCGCTGCCGCCGCCGGATCCTCGTCCGCGAAGGGGGCCGCCCGCGTGGAGTACCGAGGCTGGAGCAGCTACTCCGACTGGCGCTCCGGCGAGGCGCGGGGTGTCCGGGCCCGGGCCGGCCACCGGCCCGGCGCCGTGATCGGCAGCCCGGCGGGCCGTACGGACTACACCGACCCGCACACCGGCACCACCGCGGCCTGGGAGTACGCCACCTGGACCAGCCAGGCCCGGGAGCTCGCCACCCCGGCGAGCGAGGTCGTCACCTCCTGGAACGCCGACACCCCCGCCGGCACCTGGCTCCAGGTCGAACTGCGCGGCACCTACACCGACGGCACAGACACGCCCTGGTACGTGATGGGCCGCTGGGCGGCGGGCGACGAGGACATCCGCCGTACCTCCGTCGACGACCAGTCGGACGACAAGAGCAGCATCTGGACCGACACCTTCTCCATCGACGACACGGCCGGCGGGCTCCGCCTGGCCTCGTACCGGCTGCGGCTCACCCTCTACCGCAAGCCCGGCAGCGACGGCACCCCGGTGGTGTGGCGGCTGGGCGCGATGGCCTCCGACGTCCCGGACCGCTTCACCGTCCCCGCGTCGCGGCCGACCCTGGCCGGGGGGCGCGAGCTGGAGGTGCCGCGGTACTCGCAGAACATCCACATCGGGGAGTACCCGGAGTACGACAACGGCGGCGAGGCCTGGTGCAGCCCCACCTCGTCCCAGATGATCATCGAGTACTGGGGTCGTGGGCCGACGCAGCAGGACCTGGCCTGGGTCAACCCCGACTTCGCCGACCCGCAGGTCTGCCACGCGGCCCGTTACACCTTCGACTATCAGTACGACGGCTGCGGCAACTGGCCGTTCAACGCCGCCTATGCGGCGACGTACCGGGACATGCAGGGCATCGTCACCCGGCTCGGTTCGCTCAACGACGCCGAGAAGCTGATTCACGCCGGCATCCCGGTCATCACCTCCCAGTCGTTCATGGAGTCGGAGCTCGACGGCGCCGGCTACGGCACGGCGGGGCACCTGATGTGCATCATCGGCTTCGCGGAGAACGGCGACGTGATCGCCAACGACCCGGCGAGCGACAGCAACGACGCCGTCCGCAACGTCTACCAGCGCCGGCAGTTCGAGAACATCTGGCTGCGGACCAAGCGCTACAACGAGAAGGGCCAGGTCAGAAGCGGCACCGGCGGCATCTGCTACATCTACTGGCCCGCCAAGCCGGCCCCCACGCAGCAACGCGCCCTGCGCGAACTGGGCATCTGCTGACGCCATCCTGCTCTGCTGCCCTGCCCCGCACGGCCGCCTCGCCACGGTCCGGCGGCAGCGCTCGCTGACGCCGGGCGTGAGGCGGCCGTGGCGATTCGCCGTGTCCCCGATGGAGCTGTGCCCCATCCAACGGGACACCTCGGTGGACGCTCCTGTGACATGGGCGAGTGTCTTCCCACCGGTGTCGCGCGGAACAGCCATGCCGTGTTCCACGAGGACCACTGTGTGCCCGGTGCGCTGCGCCTGCCGGCCCGTGCAACTGCCGCAGCAACACCGGCACATCTGCCTCGTAGCCGCCCCGGTCCTCGCACAGCGCGGTCCGGGGCCGAAACCGCGCCGGGCCGAGTGGGGGCTGACGTCAGGGCAGCGTCGGGGCGGCCATCGGCTGAGGGGTGTCCGTCCGGCCGGTGCCGCGCCACGTCCGGGCCAGGAGGAAGCCGGCGGGCATGCTCACCGCGCCCGGCGCGTACAGCGGCCACAGGCTCCAGTCCGCGTCCGGGAAGACCGAGTCCGGTGCTCCTGACATCGCGGGAGAGAAGAACGTCAGCACGGCGATCAGCGCCAGGCTGCCGTAGACGCACCGCTGCAGCGCCGCGGCGGGGATCGGCCGCCGTCCCAGCCCGTGGACGAGCAGGGGCAAGAGGGTCGAGACGGTCACGCTGTAGGCGATGATCAGCCAGAACTGGGGGCTGACATCGGGTGTCATCACCGCCAGCAGAATGCAGACAGTTCCCAGGCCCACCATCGCCAGCCGTGGCCGTACCGCGCCGGTGTCCCGCCGTACGTCCGGCTCCACGTCCGAACTGCCGCCCCAGCCCAAGTCGTGGACTATCGCGGCGGACCCTGAGAGCAGCAGGACGGAGGCGGCGGCGAGCACTGTCAAGAAGGCCGCGCACATCACGAACAGCAGCCACTTGCCCAAGTTGCCGGCGGCTCCTCCGTCCAGGACGGCGGCCAGGAGAGCGGCGTTGTTGCCGCCGAACGGTCCCTGTTCGGCCAGGTCACGTGGCTCGACCAGAGCTGCGGTACCGAAGCCGATGATGGCCGCCAGGCAGCACAGGAAGGCCACCACGGCGAATCCCACCCCGGCCGTCTGCCGGGCGGCCGCCGGGGTGGGGGCCCCGGCGAGCCGGGTGACGAGAAACGGCAGGAAGGCGGCGCCCAGCAGCACGCTCACCGCGAAGGAGGCAAGATCGACATACCCGGCGACGCTCTCGCCGAACAGGCCGCCCATGCCCAGATACACGCCGGTGGCGCCCTGCTGCTGCTCGGCCGCCTGCACCAGGGCGCCGAGGTCTCCGTCGAAACGGAACAGCACCAGACCGGCCAGCAGCGGGGCGACCACGAGCAACGCGACGATCTTGCCGATCTGCAGGATGGTCGCCCCCCGCGCGGCGCCGATCGCTGCGCAGGCCAGGACCAGTGCACCGATCAGCAGGATGATCAGCTGCCGGGTCGACCGTTCCGTAACGCCCATCAAGAAGGCGGTTTCGGCGATGGGTTGGAGCTGTGCGACCAGGAGCGGGATCGTAGCCGCCAGAGTGGCCAAGCCGGCGGCACGGCGTGCGGGCCCGGGCGGTAGGTGGCGGGCGACCGTCTCGCCGAAGGACCGGCCCCCCGCGGCGGCCAGCTTCCCTGCCAGCCACCGCTGCATCAGCAGTGGCGAGACAGCGGCGCAGGCCACGATGATCACGCCGTCCGTACCGCCCACGGCGACGATGCCGATGAGGTAGAACACGGCGGTCGCGTGCACGATGTCACCGGCGAAGGCGAGTCCGGAGGGCCGCGGGCCGAGTTGCTCGCTCCCCTCACGGAAGAAGCCGTCCCCGACGCGCAGATCCGGGCTGGCCCACATCGACAGGAACAAGCAGCAGCCGATGAACAGCAGGAAGAGGGCGACGGCGATGCTGCCGGAGAAGTCTCCCATCAGGTACGTGACTCTCTGTTAGGCGTCCGAAGTGCGTACGCGGCTCGGACCGGTGGATGGGTGAACCTCCGTGGAACAAAACTTCTCCAAGGCGGCGGATGAGGATTTCGAGGCGTGCCGGAGAGGCGCAGCACGGCTTCCCACCGCCAGGGGTACGAGCAGGCTACCGGGTGTGTTCAGTGATGCACACAGGGAGTTCCAGAGGTTCGTGTGAGGGAACGGTGACTGTTGCTGGGCCGGCCGCCCGGGACCACTCGGTGGCCGGCGCCGTCCTTGGCACGACGCCCCCGCCCGGGCGGTGGACCGTCTGCGTTCCTCACCGCGGCGGATGTGGCCTTGTGGCTCTCGAGTGCGCGTCTTCAGCACAGCCGCCCCGCTGCACGGCGGGCTGCTCGGCGGCCTGATCCGCAAGGAGGGCGAGGGCGGGGCCTCCCGCACCACGACCGGCCGCACCGCGACACGGCAGAGAGCTGTACCGCTCTTCCTGCACCACCGGGCGGCCGGCGGGGGTGGTCCGGTCGGGCCGGCTCCGGAACCAGGACATCGTCTGCGTCAGCGATTCCGCGACGGGGCGGCCGATGCCTCGGTCGGCGAACCAGGCGAACCAGGCGTACCCGACGCCCTCGGCGATCGGGGCGCGGACCGTGGCGTAGGAGGCATCGGCGGGAAGGCGGTCGGCCAGGCCGACGATCGACTGCTCGTCGCCGCCGTGGCCGTGCAGCAGCACCACCAGCGGCCGGTCCGGCTGGTCCGGGCTGCGCTACGCCACGACGGGTTCGGGGACGTGCTCACGAGGCGGCCGCCTCGGTGTCGGTGCCGGTGCGGGTACCGATATCAGCCGTCCGTGACGATACGGCCGGCGGTCCGGACGCCGGACCAGCGGTTCAGCTCCGCGTCGAGGTCGAGGGCCTCGACCGGGGCGGAGTTCTCGTACTCGCCCCAGGCCTCACGCGGCAGCATCCACATGATCTCGAACTCGTTGCCGTCGGGGTCGGCGCCGTAGACGCTCTTGGTGGCGCCGTGACTGGACTCGCCGGTGCAGGCGCCGGCATCGACCAGCGTCTGCCGGGCAGCGGCGAGCTCCTCGACGGAGTCGAGCTGCCAGGCCAGATGGTAGAGCCCGATGCCGCCGCGGTGCTTCGGCGGCGCCGCGGGGCCCACTCCGAACAGGCCGAAGTCGTGGTGGTTGTCCGAGTGGGGCAGTCGCAGGAACGCCGCGTTCGCGCGCGGCTCCCGGGCGGCGACCACCATCCCGAAGACGTCGGTGTAGAAGCGCTCGGCGCGCGGCAGGTCGGCGACGAAGAGCACGGCGTGGTTCAACCGGACGGGTGCGAACGACATGGGGGTCGGGCTCCTCCACAGAGGTACGTGTACGCGCCGAGGCGGACGCCCCCGGCTCGCTCGAGCCGGGGGCGTGAGGCTCAGGAGCGAGCGGGGCGTCGTGGCCTCAGGCCGTGGTCACGGGGCTGGCCGGGGCGGCGCTGGTGCGGCGGCCGATGAGGCCGTCGACGCTGAGCTTTCCGGCGCCGAGCGCCGCGATGACGAGCAGTCCGGCAACGAGGGCGAGGACGAGCTCGTAGCCGCCCTTGTCGACGAATACGCCGTTCCCGAGGTGTACGAGCACGAGCGCGCCGAGGAGGTTGACCGTGTTGAGCAGCGCGACCACCGGGGTGAGGAGCCCGAGAATGAGCGCGGCGCCACCGAGGGCCTCCACAGCGGTCGCGAACGTCGCCGCCGCGGCCGGGGCCGGGATGCCCATCTCACCGAAGGAGGCCGCGGTGCCGTCGAGGGTGTACTCGTTGAACTTCTGCCAGCCGTGCGCGAGCAGGATGACGCCCAGCGCGACGCGCGAGACGAGCAGGGCGAGGTCGGTCAGGGCCGGGGCCTTAAAGGCGGGGTGCAGCAGCGTGCGCATGGAGGTTGTGGACCTTTCGGGCGGATCGGTGAATCGGTGGATCGGATGAGCGCCGCGACGGGAGACAGAGGCCCCCTTTGGTTGTCGCTTCAATCAAGTTACACCCCGGTTAGTTGTTGCGACAACTTAACGTCGGGCACACTTGTGGTCATGAGAACGAAGTGGTTGACCAAGGACGAGCTGGCCACCTGGGTACGGCTGGTCGCGGTGCTCGAGCTGCTGCCCGCATCGCTGGACTCCCAGCTGCGCCGTGAGGCCGGTCTGACAGGCTTCGAGTACTACGTGCTCGCGATGCTTTCCGAGGCGCCGGAGCGCACGATGCGCATGACGGCGCTCGCGGCCCAGACCAACGCGACGCTGCCGCGGCTGTCCCACGTCGCCCGGCGGCTCGAGGACCGCGGCCTGGTGGAGCGGTATTCCTGCCCCGAGGACGGCCGTGCCACCAACGCGCGGCTGTCGGACGCGGGTCGGGACAAGGTCCGGCAGGCCGCCCCCGGTCACGTGGACAACGTCCGCGAGCACGTCATCGACGCGCTGACCCCCACGCAACTCCGCCAGCTGACCGAGATCGCCGACGCGATGCTGCAGCGACTCGACCCCACCGGCACGATGACCGCGATGTACCAACGGCACGACGAGTAGCCGGCACCTCGCACCGCCGACTGACTTTGGGTGATCGTGCCGTTGCGGGGCACGGCTCTCCGTTCCTGCGCGGACGGACGCGCATCGAGTCCTTGACCGCTCTCCTGCTCCCGCTGCCGCACCACGTGGAGGCGTATGACGCACTCCTGCGACTCCGCTGTCAGCGGCTACGGGCTTCCCGTGTACTTTCACCGCGTGCCGCCCACCTCCGCCCCGGACAAAGGACGCCCCCGATGGCTTTGCAACTCCCTCCCCTCGCTGCCGCCACGGCCCTCCTGCTCGCAGCCGCGCTGACCGGGTGCTCCGACGACTCACCGGAACACGCCCACTCCACCGCGGGCATCGGTCACATCCACGGCCTGGGCATCAATCCCGCGGACGGCAAGCTCTACGTCGCCACTCACCGCGGCATCATCGCGGTGGACGAGGACGGCGCTTCCAGGAGCGTCGGTGACACCGCCGATTACATGGGCTTCACCGTTGCCAAGGCCAACACCTTCCTCGGCAGCGGCCACCCCGCACCAGGCGCTGACGGCCCCTCGAACCGGGGACTGCTCGAGAGCACGGACGCCGGAAAGACCTGGAAGACGCGCTCTCTTGGCGGCGAAGCCGACTTCCACGCCCTGGAGTACGCCCACGGCACCATCTACGGCTACGACAGCACCAACGGGATGCTACGGGTCAGCAAGGACGGCACGACCTGGGACGAGCGTGCCGACCTCGCCGCGGTGGACATCGCGGTCAGCCCCCAGGACCCCGACGTGGTCCTGGCCACCACCGAGGACGGCATCGCCAAGAGCGCCGACGGCGGCGAGACGTTCGCCAAGGGTGCTGCGCCCGTCATGGTGTACCTCTCCTGGGCCGGGGACAACGCGCTGTACGGCATCGACGCAGCGGGCGCCCTGAGCCACAGCTCCGACGGCGGTGCGACCTGGAAGAAGGCCGGCAGCGTGCCCGGCGGTCCGCCCCAGGCCCTCACGGCGCTCGATGACAACCACCTCCTGGCGGCCACCCAAGGGGGCGTCTACGAATCCCGTGACGGCGGGAAGTCATTCACCGAGCGTCTCTCGGCCTCCGAGGGCTGAACCACTGTCCGGGCAGGACCGGGGAGTAACGGCACCCTGATCGACCGAGTGCTGGGTCGAGGCCGGGTCCTCGAGGACGCCCACCGCCACGGCAGTGCGGGCCGGTGCGCCCATTGACGTGGGCGGTGAGCGTTGCTTCGATGTGGCAAGCGCTTTCCGGCACGAACCTTGGAGCGTGGCCCATGCAGCTTTCGCGTCGTGCGCTGATCTCGATGCTCCCTGCCGCCACCCTGTTGGCGGTCGCGCAGCCGATCCGGGCGTGGGCCGCGCCCCAGCCGGCCGGGGCGACCACCGACCATGCCCTCCTCATCGGCAACACGGTCGCGGTCTTCGCCGGCACCACCGGCTCCAACGCCCGATCCGAGGTGGGCGCGAAGCTCGCATCCATCGAGTCGACAGCCAGGGCGCGGCTCACGGCGATGGACAACGCCGGGCCGGAGGAGCTCTTCCGCGGCGTCACGCTCGGCACCAGCGACGCGAACCTGACGAGGTCGTTCCAGTACCTCTACGAGATCGCCCTGGCAACCCGCGCGCCCGGAGGCACCGCGTCCGATCTCCGCGACAACGTGACCGTCCAAAGACGGGTCCTGGACGGCCTGCTCCGGCTCCATGACCACTACTACGGCGACCAGTCGCAGGGGTACTACGGCAACTGGTTCAACTGGGAGATCGGCATCTCCTCCCATGTGAGCAAGACCCTGGTACTGCTCCAGGACGAGCTCGGGGCCTACAAGCCCGACCTCGCCACCACCTACGTCGGCTCGATGGACGCCTACCTCCGCAACGGCAAGGACGGCGACGTCGACCTCGGCTCGCGCTTCCACACCGGAGCCAACCTCGCCGACATCACGACGAACCGGATGCTCCAAGGCGCGATCCTCGGCGACGACACCCGCATCGGCAAGGCCGTCGCCGACCAGCTGACCGTCTTCGCGACGGTCGACCCGTACCACCTCCGGAACGGCGTCACCGACGGCTTCTATGCGGATGGTTCCTTCATCCAGCACGCCTCCGTCGCCTACACCGGCTCCTACGGCAAGGGCTTGCTCACCCGCGTCGTCCAGACCATCAAAATCCTCGACGGCACGAGCTACGTCCGGAGCGGCGATCTCGTCGGCACCGTGCGGGGATGGGTGGTCGACAGCTTCGCCCCACTGATCTTCGAGGGCTGGATGATGGAGATCGTCAAGGGGCGTGCCGTGTCCAGGGCCACCACCGGCTACGCCGACGTCGCCGCCGTCGTCGAGGCCGTCGTCGACCTCTCCGGATACGCGACCGGTGGCGATACCACGGCCCTCAAGGGCTACGTGAGGTTCGTACGGCAGTCCTCGCGGGCCGCCCTCGATCCGACGAGCTTCGTATCCCCGGTCAGCATCGCCCGCTACGCCGACATCCTCGCCGATGCGTCGGTCCCGGCGAAGGACCTCAATCCAGCCGAGCGCAATGTCGCGTTCAACGCCATGGACAAGACCGTCCACCGGCGCCCCGGCTATGCCTTCGCCCTGGCCCGCAGCTCCACCAGGATCAGCAAGTACGAGTACATGAGCAGCGAAAACCTCATGCCATGGTTCCAGGGCGACGGTGCTCACCACCTCTACCTCGCCGGCCAGGACCAGACCCAGGCCTTCGGCGTCGACTACTACACGACCGTCCCGCCCTACCGCCTCGCCGGCGTCACCGCACCCGTGGAGACCCGCCGTACGATCCCCGAGCTCTACGGCACTCCCTGGTACGACAACCCGGAGTGCGGGTTCACCTCGTCGTCCGAGTCGCAGAACACCTACGTCTACTTCCCCCGTGGCACCAACAGGTTTTCCGGTGGCGCCACTCTCGGCGCATACGGCACGGCCGGGCTCGTCCAAGCCGATGACGCCGCGTACGCCGCGAAGCAGGCCGGCACCCTGCCCGACGACTTCGTCGTCCACCGCAACGCCGACGCCACGAAGTCGTGGTTCATGTTCGATGAGGAGATCGTCGTCCTCGCGGCCGGGGTAGGTGACTCCGCGGGACGCGCGGCGACGACGACGATCGACAGCCGGATCGCACACCCGTCGGACGCCGTCTCCGTCACCGGGGAACTCCGGGACAACACGTCCTGGTCCGGCCCCGGCACGGCACCGCTGGCGTGGCTGCGTTACGTCAATGCCGGCCAGGGCACTGCGGTCGGATACGTCTTCCTGGACGAGCAACGGCCGACTGTCGCGCTCGACACGCTCACCCGCAGCCGCCGCGTCGTCCGTGCGTCCAACCCCGACACCAGGGTGAGCAAGCAGGTCTTCTCCGTCTCCGTCGAGCAGGCGGCCGCCGCGCCGCTCACGTCGATGGCCTGGGCTCTCGTCCCGAACGCTTCCGAGGGGCAATTGAGGTCGTACGCCGACGGGCCGGTGTCCGTCCTGGTCAACACCGCCGCCGTCCAAGCCGTCAAGCACAGCGGACTGTGCATCGTCGCCGTCAACGCCTTCGCCCGAGGCACACACCGTGCCGAACGGCTCTCGATCGACGGCCCGGCATCGGTGATCCTCCGCCAGGCGCGGAACGGAACGATCTCCGTCGCGGTGTCCGACCCCACCATGGAGCGGGACGCGATCTCGGTCACCGTCCGCGGCCGCGGTATGAGGGAGGTCTCGGCGGAGGACGGGGTCCGGGTCAGCCCGGTTCCCGGCGGCACGCGGATCGAGGTCACCACCCGCCACGTCCACGGTCGGAGCTTCGTGGCCACGCTGCGCTAGCGTCACCTGCCGGCGCAGCCCGGGACCTGCCGAGAACCACGCACCACCGTCGTACGACCCTCCGCTCACCCGGAACACTCGCATCCGCCGGCGGACGGGCCAGGGCCCGCACACCCGAACGGTTCGACTGCCCGGCTGCGCCCACGGGACGCAAGCGGCCGCCGAGACGGTCGACAGCCGCCCTTCCCTTCGTTGCCTCGGCCCGGCAAGCCCGGTCGGCCGTGCGCTGCCGGTAGTGGGCATGGGCGGCCATCGGCCGGAGTGATCAAATACGGGTTCCGGGGGGCTTGTGAGTGTGGATGAGGGGGCGCGGTGGGGTCGGCGGGGGACAAGGCGACACGGAGCGTGGTGTGGCTGCTGTTGGCTGTCGCGGCTCTCGGCATGGGAGTGGCGACGGCCTTCGAAATCCGTGGAGCGCTGGAGCGGGAGCGGGAATTTCGTGCCGCGCCGGCGTGTGCCGCTGTCCCGGTGAAGGCGTCGGGGTGCCTGTGGAAGCAGAAATTCACTGTTCGGAGGGCCGATACGAACCGCGGACAGAGGAGCGAGCCGCCGGAGGCGGAGCTGGTGCTGCCGTCCGGTGAGCCGTGGGAAGTGACGTTCCGGAACGCCGATCCCGTGCTGTCGGAGATGGCGCCGGACGAGAAGGTCGTCGGCCTGATCTGGCACGGCCAGGTCGTGGAGGTACGGGACGCCGACGGACGGCGGCAGCAGACGTCCACCGGGCCCGTGGGGTGGCCCGAGGACCGCTTCGGCGGCGCGCTCGCCTGTATCTCGTTCGGCCTGACCGCCCTCGTCGGAGGGCTGTGGTCACTCTTCGCGCGGGGTAATAGGCGTCACGCGACAGCAGCGACCGTGGTGTGCTGGCACGGCGTCGGCATGGGCGGCACAGCCATCCTGACGCTCTGGGCGCAGGCGGCCAACGACTGGCCGATGTGGGCGATCCCGGCGGTCTGGGGGCCGCTCGCACTGCTCCTCCTGGCCTCCATGGTGGCCTTCGCCCTCGCCGCCCTCCGCGGCGACTTCGAGGACGACGTCCCGCCCACCCCGTGGGTGCCCCCGCCAGGGCCCCCACCGCCGGTGGGCCGACCGGGCGGGACAACAACGGGGCCGGGGAGCACGCACGCCTGATCCGGCATGCGGTCGGCCCCCTGAAGCGCGGGGGCGGCGGGCGGCGCACCGGTGCTCGGCGACGGTGGGGGGCGCGGTTGGGAACGAGGATGATGCTCCAGTCGTTCACGAGTTCCGACGGCCCGGTGTCTGCTGGCACAGTTGACCTCGGCGTCGTGCCACCTGTACGAGACTGTGCTCCTGTGAGTGCACCCCGCCTTTCGCCGGCACCGGTCCGGCAGGCGCTGACCTGGGAGGGATCAACAGCTTGATCATCTTTGGTACCAAGGGATACCTGTACCAGCTGGCGATACTGACCCTGGTGTGCGGCCACTGTGGCAATCCCTCCGCGCACACGCTCAAGAAGCGGGTCACGAAGTTCACGCTGTTCTTCGTGCCGCTGATCCCAATCTCGACGAAGTACGCGACGCAGTGCACCTTCTGCGGTGCGGAGCAGAAGGTGCCCCAGGAGCAGGCGGAACAGCTGCAGGCGCAGGCCGCGAGCGGTCAGGGCGGTCAGACGTACGGGCAACCGCAGCAGCAGCCGTACCAGTCCTGAGCGGGGCCGGGGCGTTGGGCCAGTGCTGTGGCGCACGGGTTCGCGGGGTTCGAACTCCGCCTGCACCAACCCGGCGTACCCCTCGGCCCGGGCTGTGATCCGATCCGTGAGAACCGACGCGCTGCCGATCGCGCCGTCGTTGTGCTGGCTCAACGAGGTGGCGGCCTCACTACTGCACCGGCTCGCCGAAGGCCCTTCTCAGCTGGAGGTCGTCCCGTACAGGACGTGAGTTACCGGGTGAGGGCCAGGTCGTGCAGCCGGGTGATACCGAGCATGGCCAGGTGAAGCGCCGTTGCCCTCGAGCCGGCAGCCGCGCAGGATGTTCCAGTTCTTCACACGTCGTCGATGGCGCCCATCGCTCTTCCTCCGGGCGTACGCCTCGTCACGGGACTGGCTGGACGCAGCCTTGCAGCCGATCGTCACCACCGCCTCCATGGGGGGCACCTGAGCGGAAAATTGTGGCGGCGCCGCGCGCACGACGACCGGCGGAGAAAGCCCTACACTGACGCCCATACATTGACATGTACAGACGTGAAGGCTTTGGGGGAGGCCGGACATGTCCAGGGAGGATCGGGAAGCCGGTCGTCGCCGGCCGCCGAAGTGCCCGCAGCCCGTGTCCGGCCGACGACTGCCGTGCATCCCGGCGGGCGCGTGGCGACAGCGGGGGTGTCCGGACCGGCGCCGCATCGGGGCGTATGCCACTGCGGCCATCGGCCTGTTGTGGGCAGGAACCGGAACCGCGATCTCGGGATCCGGCCCGGAACGCGGCTGGACCGGCACCGCGCTGCACGGCTTCGGTGCGCTGGCCATCCTCTGCGGACTGCTGATCTCGCTGCGCTCGACCGCGCCCGGACACCGGCCGGCTGCTGATGCTCTGCGGCACCGCCTTCCACCTCGGGGACCTGCGGGCATGCCACCACCCCCTGCTGTTCGGGGCCGGCTTCTGCCTCGCCTATCTGTGGACCGCGGTGCTCGGCCATCTCGCGCTGGCGCTGCCGGACGGCCGACTGGACGGACGTGCGGCCCGGACCCTCGCCGTCGCGGGGTACCTCGGCGCCGTGGGGACCCAGGTCGGCCGGTACGTCGCCGAGTCCCCGCAACCACCCTGGTGGTGGGACATGACACCGGGCCCCAACACCGCCTGGGCGAAAGCGAGCAGCCTCGTCTACATCGGACTGACAGTGGCCGTCCTGCTGGTGGTGGCCCACCGATGGATCACCACGACCCGGTTGCGCCGCCGGCACGCATCGGCGATGTGGACGGCGGCCATCGTGGCCGGAGCGGGCGGTACGGCGACTGCCGCGACCGCTGCGGCCGGGGCGCCCACCGGTGCCCGGGTGGCGATCCTGCTGGGCGTGCTCGCGGTCGACCTGCTGGTCATCCCGCTGGTCGTCCTCGCCAGGACCGTGCAGCTGGAGATCGCGCAGAGCCGGGCCGCCCGCGCGGTGCTGAGGACGGAACGCGGCCATCCGCCGGGGTCCCCCCACGGGCTCCAACAGGCGCTCGCGGATGTGCTGGGCGATCCGACACTCACTCTCGTGTACCCGCCCGGCACAGCACGGGACTCGGCGGCGGCCGGCGCGTACGACGCCACCGGTGGCGCGGGCCCGTCGCCTGCCGCAGGCCGCGCCCCGGACGGCCGGGCCGTCACGGGGGTGCGGCGCAGGGGCAAACTCGTCGCACTCGTCGAGCACGACGAGGCTCTCGCGGCGCAGCACCCGTTGCAGGACGCGGCGGTCGGACTGGCCGGACTGGCCATCGAGAACGCCCTGTTGTACGCGGCCCAGCAGGCGCAGCTCGAGGAGTTGCGCCGGTCTCGCGAGCGGATCTCCGCTGCTGCGTTCGAGGAGCGTCACCGGATCCAGCGGGACCTCCACGACGGGGCGCAGCAGCAGCTCTACGCCGTACTCCTGCTCCTCGACATGGCCCGGCGGACCCTGACCGGCGTGGGCTCCGCCGACCCTTCGCAGGCCGGTGCGGCCGGGGTCACGGTCGAGCGGGCGCATCTTCTTCTCGGCGAGGCGATCTCCGGGTTGCGGGACCTGACCCAGGGCATTTATCCGACCGACCTGGCCGAGGACGGACTGGCGGCGGCGGTGGCGCGGCTCGCCGAGGCTGCTCCCGTACCGCTGCACACCGACGTTCCCGTCCGCCGCTGGCCCCGGCACATCGAGCTGACCGCGTACTTCCTGATCGCCGAGGCGCTGACCAACGCGTACAAGCACGCCGACGCGAGCAGGGTCGGGTTGGCCGTGCGGGCGGCGGGCGGCGGGATCGTGGTCGAGATCAGCGACGACGGCCGGGGCGGGGCCGCCGCCCGGCCGGGCTCCGGCCTCAGCGGTCTGCACGATCGTATGGCGGCGGTCGGCGGAACGCTGACCGTCATCAGCCCTGCCGGGCGCGGAACCCGGCTGACCGCCCTGCTTCCCGTGGAGGACCTGTGCGTGTAGGGATCGTCGAGGACCAGTCGCTGCTGCAGGACGTGCTCGCCGAGGGCCTGGCGGGCCGCGGTGTCACCGTGACCGGCCGGGCCCGCGACGCGGCGGAAGCGATGCGGTTCATGGAGCACACCCGACCCGATGTGGTGCTGCTCGACATCCGGCTGCCGCCGGGGTACCGGGACGAGGGGCTGCGGCTGGCCGAGTCGCTGCGCGTCGCGTACCCGGACGTCGGCCTCCTGGTCCTCTCCTCCTACGCCGAACTCTCCTTCGCGCGGCGCCTGCTGGGGATGGAGGAGGACGTCCGCGCGGTCGGGTACCTCCTCAAGGAACGGGTCGGCGACCTCGACGAACTGGTCGAGTCGATTCGGAGGGTGGCCGCCGGCGAGATCGTCGTCGACGGACGCCTGATCAGCCGGCTGCTGGCACGGCAGCGTCCGAGCGACCCGTTGGAGCGGCTGAGTCCGCACGAGCGGAGAATCCTCGCCCTGGTCGCCGAGGGCCGGTCCAACCTGGGCATCGCCGAGCAGATGACCTGCCGGGTGACCACGGTCGAGAAGCACCTGTTCGCGATCACGGCCAAGCTCGGGCTCGCCTCCATCGGCGAACAGGGGCGGCGGGGCGTGAACGTACGGGTGCTGGCGGCCCTCGCGTTCCTGCGCACTGTGGGGACGGCGGGTTCAGCGGGTACGGAGGCGGGCTGATCACGTAGGCGGACGGGCATGTGTCGCCCGAGCCGCTCACCAGGACGTGCGACGCGGTCCCGCCGCAGGGCCTACGGCGCCACCCAGCTTTCCGACCGCCTCGCTACCGGCTTCCGGCTACCGGCGGCGCACGGCCCCCGATTCCCGGTCGTCACCCCACGCCCGAGCGGCCAGTCTTGCTGTGCCGATCGCCCACGTCGGCCCGGTCGGGCCCTGCTCCACCCTCCGCTCTTTCAACCTGGAGTTCCGCACCGGAGGCGACGATCTCCGAGACAACTCCGAGGTCATCGTCTGGCTCAGAACCACCAACGGGGACGTCGAACTCCGACATGTCTGGGGGCGGTTCGCCGATCACTCAAGCAACTCGAAGCTGGTGACCTTCCAGAACGCCAACTGGGGCGCCAACTCGTGCAGCATCACCGGCGTGTCGATCCGCATGGTCTCGCACCCCGAATGGCACGAGTCCACTGGCAATTGGAACATGGACGGCTTCGCCGTGCAGGGCTACTCCTCGACCGGCGCCTACAGGTACTCCCTGTCCCGCAGCACGGCCAACAAGCGGTTCACCGGCAGCTCCCCGTGGTGGCACACGACCGGGTAGGACGGGCGCGTCGGCCGGCGCCCGGCGAGCCGGGGTCTCCCTTCGAGGGAGGCCCCGGCAGTCGTGCGGGCCCGCGCCACGGTGACGCAACCTCCATCCGCCCCGACTTCACGGCCGCCGGACAAGGGCCGCCGCCTCCGACCTGCTGCCCGGTCGAGCCGGTCCTCGACCGTGAGGGCCTGTGGAGGACTGCGCCGTGGCACCTGGACCGACTGTTCGGATCACCTCGTGCAAGGATCTTCCGCAGCTGGAGGTCCGGGGCGATCTGACCACCTCCGGAGGAGTCGGGGCGAGCCTGCTGCGGGGCGTGCAGCCTGAGTTGGCCACTGTCGCCCTGAGCGTCAAGCTGGGCGGCCGGATTGGCAAGGCCACGGTTGGCGGGCGCATCGCCACGAGCGGGGACCACCTGACGACGGTCGAGATCGACGGCGAGGTGGCGAGCTTGACGGTCACCGGCGGCATCCACGCAGAGGGGCGGACGCGGTCCGGGTCGGCGCCGGTGACGTCGACTTGTCCGCCATCGAGATCACCGCCGCCGACGGTCAGCCGATCGTCCAACGCATCGAGAGGTGACCGCGCCTCGTTCAGGTCGGCGGGTGGTGCGTGATCACCGTGAGGTGATCGATGCCATCGCTGGGAAGTTGACCGGCTCGCAGTAAGTACACTCGTAAATCCGTGCGGTCATCCCCATCCCGGTCGTGCCGGGCAATCACCGTGGCGTGCCGCCAGCGACCCTCAACGCGAACCCGCAGTGCCGGCGGCCCCAGCCCGCATCCGCCACCTTCGCGGCCCTGCTCGCACTGACCCCGGCCTGCGTGTGGGTCGCCGGCCCTGGCCTTGGCGGAGGACGGCACGCCGGTCCTGGATTGGATCGAGGAGGCCGGCATCGAGTACCGGTGATCCACCTCGACCTCGACGTCCTTGATCCCACCCAGTTCCACTCGGTCCTTTCGCCGGGCCGGAGCGAGATCGACTGGCTGCAGGTCTACCCGGCCGGGAGGATGACCTTCGAAGGAGCTCCCGGGTCACGGCGGACATCGCGCAGCACGTTGTCGGAGCTCGCCATGATCTCGATACCAGCCCCGTGAGGTAGGCCTGAGGAACCCCCTGGGCCCAGGAAGAGGCCATGGAACGCTGTCCGGTTGTCAGAACACGGTGATAGACGACCTTGATCTTCCTCGCGGCGGCGAGGGCTGCCTCGAACTGCGGGCGGACCCGCACCCGGGTGCTGATCTTCTCGGCGAAGGTCTTGTCGCGGGGTTGTGCTCGGCGGCGAGCACTTCGGTACGCCGAGGCCAGTGAGAGCGTTTAGCCTCCCCTGCGAGTGCGAGTGCGAGTGCGAGTGCGAGTGCGACTTTGAGGACTGGCCCAGTGTCGGACCAGTGACCAGTCCTGGAGAGTCTGTTGAGGGGTGGTGGTGGTCAGACCGGCACGTCCTTTTTCGTCGGGGTCAGGTCGTGGTCGCGGCGGTGGCGCAGGTGTTGGATGGCGGTGGTGAGCAGTCCGAGGGCCAGGACGGTGTAGAGGGTGATGGTGACGGGGCTTTCGATGAGGATGCTCAGATCTCCTTCGGAGACGGCCAGAGCCCGGCGCAGCTCGGTTTCGGCCAGTGGGCCCAGTACGACGGCGATGAGTACGGGAGCCAGGGGCACGTTGTAGCGGCGCATCAGGAAGCCGAGGGTGCCCAGCCCCAGCAGCAGCCACAGGTCCATCAGGGAGGCGCTGATCGCGTAGACCCCGAGCATGGACAGCACGGTGATCCCGGCGTAGAGGTAGTGGCGCGGGATCCTCAGCAGCTTCGCCCACACCGGGGCGAAGGACATGTTGAGGATGACGAGGATGACCAGTCCGATGAACAGGGAGGCCAGCAGGGCCCAGACGAGGTCGCCGCTGCGTTCGAAGAGCAGGGGGCCGGGTTGCATGCCGTACTGCTGGAAGGCGGCCAGCATGATCGCGGCGGTAGCGGAGGTGGGCAGGCCCAGGGCGAGCAGGGCGCCCATGGCGGTGCCGGCGGTCGCGTTGCCGGCGGCTTCGGGGGCGGCCAGACCGCGGATGGATCCAGTGGTGCCGAATTCAGGGTCGTTGCGGCGTTTGGCCAGTTGTTTCTCGGTGCCGTAGGCCATGAAGGTCGGCACTTCGGCTCCGCCGGCGGGGATGAGCCCGAAGGGGGCGCCGAAGGCGGTGCCGCGTGCCCAGGCCGGCAGGGCCTTGCGGAAGTCGGCGATGGTGAGCCGGCTGCTGCCCGTGGGGCGGATCTGGGTGGCCACGGGAACGCGGTGGATGCGGGAAGCGGCGTGGAAGACCTCTCCGAGGGCAAGCAGGCCGACGGTGATGACGACGATGGAGATGCCGTCGTACAGCTGGGGCAGTCCGAGGGTGAAGCGGGCGGTGCCGCTGGGTCCGTCCACACCGACCAGGACCAGGGCCAGGCCGATGCCCAGGGCGGCGATGCCGCGGATCACGGATTCGGCCACGACGGCGGAGATGGCCAGGAAGGCGAAGACGGCCAGGGCGAAGTATTCGGCCGGGCCGAAGACGGTGGCCAGCCGGACCAGGGTCGGGGCGAAGAAGACGACCAGCGTGGTGGCCACTATCCCGCCGAAGAAGGCGCCCAGGGCAGCGGTGCCCAGGGCTTTGGCGGCTTGGCCGTTCCTGGCCATGCGGTGGCCTTCGAAGGTGGAGGCTATCGCCGAGGAGTTGCCGGGGGTGTTGAGCAGGATCCCGGCGGTGGAGTCGCCGAAGAGCCCGCCGAAGTAGACGCCGGCGAACATGATGAACGCCGCGGTCGGGTCCAGGGAGAAGGTGATGGGCAGCAGCAGTGCGACGGCCATCGCCGAGCCCAGCCCGGGCAGCACGCCCACGGCGGTGCCCAGGACCGCGCCGATGAGCACCCACAGCAGGTTCATGGGACTCAGGGCGTTGGTGAAGCCCTCGAGCAGGAGCGGGAGCTGTTCCATCAGAGCAGTCCTTCCAGGAATCCGGAGGGCAGGGGCAGGCCCAGCCCGGCGTTGAAAACCAGCTGGATGACCGAGGAGAAGAGCAGGGCCACACTGATGTCGAAGACCGGTCGCCTGCTGCCCAGGGCGTGGGAGACGACCCAGAACAGGAAGGCCGCGCACAGGATCCAGCCCACCACCTTGAGCAGGACGACGAAGATCACCGCGGCGCCGAGAATCTGTCCGAGGGTCTTCCAGTCCGAGTAGGTCTTCCAGGGGAAGTCCCCGGATTCGCGGGCAGCGGTCCGTTCCTTGGTGGTGTGGCCGAGGTCGCTGAGCATGTCGGCGGAGAAGTCGCCGTGCCCGGGGTGGGGGTCAGCGTCGGGCAGGTTCCGGTGGCGCAGGAGGTGAATGGCCAGCGCGGTGGCCGTGGCGTAGAGCAGTACGCATACGATCACCGGGAAGAACCTGGGTCCGGGTACAGCTTCGCCCTGGACATTCATGGTGGCGGTGCCGACGGTGAGAAGCACGGCGATCGCGTACAGCAGCCCGACCAGGGCGAACTCGCTGCGACCGGTCCAGAAACTCTTCCGTGGCGGGGAGCCTGTGGTGGGGTCCCCGGTGTGGGTGGTGGTGCCGGTTCTGTTCACAGTCCGAGGTCCTTTACTATCTGCCGGGCCGTGGCGACTTCGCTGTCGATGTATGCGTCGAACTCCGCGCCGGTGGAGAAGGTGTCGGCCCAGTTGTTGCGGGCCAGGGCGTCCTGCCATTCCGGGGTGGCGTGCCACTCGGTGACGATGTCGATGAACTCGTTCTTGGCCTCGTCGGTGATGCCCGGTGCGGCCGCGACGCCCCGCCAGTTGGACATGGACACCTCCACGCCTTGCTCCCGGAAGGTGGGCACGTTCACGCCCTCGAGGCGTTCGGGGGAGGAGATGGCCAGAGCCCGCAGGTTGCCGGCCTCGACTTGGTCCTTGACCTCGTTGTAGCCCGACATCCCGGCCGCGGTGGTGTGGGAAAGTAGGGAGTTCAACGCTTCCCCGCCCCCGGAGTAGGCCACGTAGTTCACAGCCGTGGGGTCGATGCCGACCTCCTTGGCCAGCAGGCCGCTGAGCAGGTGGTCGATGGAGCCCAGGGACCCGCCGCCGATGGAGTTGGCCCCTGGGTCCTGCTTCCAGGCGGTGAGGAAGTCATCGAGGGTCTGGAACTCGGAGTCGGCCGGTACCACCAGGGCCGCGTAGTCATCGGCCATCCGGGCGATGGGCACCACGTCGTCGAAGGACTCGGGGTTGTCGGCCAGTTCGATGGCTCCGACCATCACGCCGCCAGTGATCATCAGGGCGTCCTCACGCCCGGGGTCCTGGACGAACTGGCTCAGCCCGATGGTGCCTCCGGCTCCGGGGATGTTGATCACCTGCGGGTTGTTCACGACTCCCTGGGCGCGCAGGGCTTGCTGGCCTTCGCGGGCGAACCCGTCCCAGCCACCCCCGGGGGCAGCCGGGGCGATGAGGGTCAGCTTGTTGCGGGCGGTGCTCACTCCTCCGGAGGAGGCCGCGTTGACCAAGGCCAGCGCGGTCACCACCGCCACCAGCGAGCCGAACAGGCCCGTACGGATGGGCTTCTTCATGATCCTCGTTCCATGGCGACGTTGTCGGCGGCTCGGGTCGATCGTCGATAACCACGATTCCCGTGCGGTGGTCCCGAGTGGGTGTCACCCATCGAGCACACCGATGTATACATCGGAATGCAGTTATACGTAGTGAGTCTCATCACCGCAAGGCCCGTGGAGTGGAAGCCTGGCTGGAGGCTTCTGTGGCCCGCGTGCAGGGAGGGCACTTGAGCCTAGGACCGTCTGACAGGATGGGCAGGGACATTGTGTACGTTGGTATACAAGCAACTGCAGGAGGTACCGATGTCAGCTCAGTCCACACAGATCCCGGCCGAGATCACCGACGTGGTGGTGGTCGGCGGGGGGAACGCCGGGTTCACGGCCGCCCACGCAGCCGCGGTACGGGGTCGGTCGGTGATGCTGCTCGAGAAGGGAGAGCAGGACATGGCCGGGGGCAACAGCTTCTACACCGCTGGGGCCACCCGCATCGTGCACAATGGGTTGGAGGACCTGCGGGACTTCATCGAGCCCGACGACCGCCACGAGCGCACGGTGGTCCCGCCCTACAGTGCCGAGCAGTACTCCTCCGACCTGGCCAAAGTCACCGAGGGGCGCAACAACCCGGAGCTGACCGAGGTGCTCATCAGCGAGAGCCAGTCCACCCTGCAGTGGCTCAACAGTCTGGGCCTGAAGTACCGGCTGATGTATGAACGTCAGGCTTATGAGCGTCCCGACGGCAGCTATCTGTTCTGGGGCGGCCTGCACGTGGGCAACGTCGGCGGTGGCGAGGGCCTGATCGCCGACCACACCCGCGTTGCTGCAGAGCTCGGTATCGAGCTGCGCTACGGGCACCGGGCGACCGAACTGTGCGTGGAGAACGGACGGGTGGTCGGCGTCGATGTCCAGACCGCTGCCGGGCGCAAGGTCATCCGGGCCGAGTCCGTGATCCTCACTGCCGGCGGCTTCGAGTCGGAGCCCGCCTGGCGCCGCGAGCACCTGGGGGAGGGGTGGGAGAACGCCAAGGTGCGCGGCACCCCCTACAACACCGGGGACATGATCGCCGCCGCCCTGCAGATCGGAGCGGCCAAGGGCGGGGACTGGGCCACCTGCCACTCCGTGCAGTGGGACGCCTTCAATCTCATCAACGAGTCCAACCGGGAGCTGACCAACCGCCTGACCCGCCAGAGCTATCCGCTGGGCATCATCGTCAACACCGAGGGCAAGCGGTTCCTCGACGAGGGCGCGGACTTCCGCAACTACACCTACGCCAAATACGGCAAGGAAATCCTCAAGCAGCCCGGCTCGGTGGCCTACCAGATTTTCGACGACGACCTGCGCCCGATGCTGCGCACCGAAGAATACGACATGCCCGGCATCTCCGTGGCCACCGCCGACACCATCGAAGAACTCGCCACCAAGATCGGGCTCGTCCCGGCCGCGCTGAAGAAGACCGTCGAGGACTACAACGCCTCCATCGACCGGGCCGTCGACTTCGACCCCACCATCAAGGACGGGCGCAAGGCTGACACCACCCCGCCCAAGAGCAACTGGGCCTCTCCCCTGGAAAGCGGGCCGTTCTACGCCTACGGGGTCACCTGCGGGATCACCTTCACCTTCGGCGGGATCAAGACGGACACCCACGGTCGGGTCCTCGACACCGAGGGCCGGCACATCGAAGGCCTCTACGCCGCCGGCGAGATGCTCGGGGGGCTGTTCAGCACCAACTACCCCGGCGGGACCGGGCTGGCAGCCGGGTGCGTGTTCGGCCGCCGCGCCGGAGCCCTGGCGTAAAGTTGGAACCCACCCGACCACCGCAGGCTGCTGACCATGCAAGGGGAACTCCAGTGACGCACAGCGTTGCCTCCGCCCGCCCGGACGGCGATGCCATCTTCGTCACCCTGCGCGATGAGATCCTCACCGGTATCCACCCGCCGGGCACCCCCATGCGCGAAGTGGCCCTGGCCCAGCGGTTCGGCGTCTCCCGGACACCCGTCCGGGAGGCGCTCTCCCGCCTGCAACAAGACCGGCTGCTCGCACGCGTCGCCCGCGGCCTGCAGGTGCCCCAGGTCGACCCCCAGCAGGTCATCCAGATCTACGACATGCGCATCCTGCTCGAACAGGAGGCCGCAGCCCAAGCCGCTCGGGCCCGCCAGTTCACCGACCTCATGCGCCTGGAAGCTCTCGTGGAGCGCGACCGCCATCTCATCGATCCCGACGACCACACCCGGATCACCACCAATCTGGAGTTCCACGCCGCCGTGTGGGCATGCACCCACAACCCCGTGCTGCAGGATCTGCTCGAACGCCTCTCCACCCACCTGGTGCACGCACCCAAGTCCACCCTGTCGACAGAGGGCCGATGGGACGCCGCCGTCGATGAGCACGAAAGCCTCGTGCGCGCCATCGAGGACCAGGACGAGCAGACCGCGCGCACCATTGCCCGCGAGCACATGGAGACCGCCCGCCGGCTCCGCCTCCGGCTCCTGCGCGAGACAGCACTGCAGCAAGGCCCCGCCGTATCCAACCGCTACCGGTAGTACTCCAGCCGGACTTCTGTAGTTGTCCTGGTCAACGGCCTGGCGGTGGGGAGTGTAGCGGTACTGCACGCCGCGGGTGGCGCGCTCTGCGTGGAGAACGCCGACCCGTGGCTGGCCTCTCTACCCGACGCGGCCTGGGACATGGTCCCACCCATGCGCAGGCCGCGGCATCACTGGACTGGCACCCCGAACACGGCGACTGTTGCCAGCACCTCGTCTTCACATCCCCCGGACTGGACCGTGAAAATCTCGAGCGACTCCTCGAATCCTGCCTTCTGACGGAATGCCGAGTACCGCTCTCAGTACTCCAAGGAGCAACACCCATGGCCCGCCGCCAGGACCTCCGCAAGCCCGTCCAGTCCCGCCCCAACCCGCTCGACGCGGCCAAGATCACGTACATCGACTACAAGGACACCGACCTGCTGCGCAAGTTCATCTCCGACCGCGGCAAGATTCGCAGCCGCCGCGTCACCCGCGTCACCGCCCAGCAGCAGCGCCGACTTTGCGGCCGCCATCAAGAACGCCTGGGAAATGGCCCTGCTGCCTTACGCGGGTAGCCCCAACGGCCGCTGACACGGGACGGCAGGGCTTATTTGGAAATGACATCCATTGTCATGTAACGTGGTGGGCGTCAAGAATCAAGGAGGTCCACATGGCTGTTCCCAAGCGGAAGATGTCCCGTAGTAACACTCGTCACCGTCGCGCCCAGTGGAAGGCCAGTACGCCCCAGCTCGTACCGATCACGGTGGACGGCACCAGCTACCTGGTGCCTCAGCGGCTGGCCAAGGCGTACGAGCGCGGCCTGCTGCGCCCCGAGAGCTGAGCCCACGTGAGCCACGACCGCCTGCCCGTCACCGTGCTGTCCGGATTTCTCGGCGCGGGCAAGACCACCCTGCTTAACCACGTCCTGGGAAACCGTGACGGGCTTCGTGTCGCCGTGATCGTCAACGACATGAGCGAGATCAATATCGACGCAGCCCTGGTCCGCGGCGGCGAGGCAGCTCTCTCGCGCACCGAGGAACGTCTGGTCGAGATGACTA
>JUEG02000445.1_pt1 | contig 23368 bp, 22 predicted proteins | sample 432341 | NCBI WGS metagenome assembly JUEG02 (sample SAMN02953476, study PRJNA257561) | rock porewater metagenome | biome: terrestrial; feature: Opalinus Clay rock; material: porewater; isolation source: Opalinus Clay rock BIC-A1 borehole | place: Switzerland: Mt Terri URL, St-Ursanne ... | reverse complement strand
GATTTATAGTCGGTAGTGTAAGTTAATCTGTCTTTATTAAGATACATTAACTCCTCTAGGTCCTGCTCATATATTGGAGAGATGCCTTGTTGCATCATCTTTATTTTCTTCACATCAATATCAACACAAGTTACATGATGTCCTCTGTGGGCCATGCATACGCCCGAGACTAAGCCAACATATCCAGTCCCTGCTACTGCTAGGTTAAGTGGGTATGGTATAGTCTTGGGAGTTTGTGTTTTGGGAGATAGTGTTTTGAATATTATCTTGTCCATAGGTGTTCTCCTTTAAAAATAATTCTTTCTATCTCAATTATTGGGTTTATTAATTATCCTCTTTGTCGATTTGCTGGGATGGTTAGGCTTGTCTGATGGTTTGCCTCTCAAGTTTGCACTCCCAGACACCTTATGTTTACTGGGTTTTATCCCGCCCCGAAAATAATAAAGTAGAAACTAGTCCCCATTTGATACGACACCGGCACAAATCCGAGAGATAGAGGAATTGTTCGGGCATTCCCTTGCGCAGGGGTTCGAGGAACCTCCAAGAACCGTGAGCAAAGGGAACCGTTCCACCGAGTACTACTCTCTACAATATCGTGGCAATAACCGTGTCTCAATATCCTTCAGCCTTGGATAGATCAGATCCTTCTCCGACAATAGTGGCTTCACTATCGGCCACTTGATACCCAAGTCAGGATCCTTCCAACTCACCCCATACTCCAACTTCGGTTGGTACATTTCTGTGCACTTATACGCGAAAAGCGCAGTCTCGCTCGTTACACAAAAGCCATGGGCAAAACCCTCAGGAATATACAATTGACGCTTGTTCTCACTGGAAAGTGTCACTCCCACCGACACTCCAAACGTCGTAGAGCCCACACGGATATCTACAGCCACGTCAAACACTTCACCCTGGAGGACGTAGACTAATTTCCCCTGCGCATTGGGATTTTGAAAGTGTAGTCCCCGCAGGACTCCCTTTTGAGAATAAGATAGATTATCCTGAACGAAACTGACTGGTAACCCGTGCTCAAGATAGCGAGTTTGATTCCATGTCTCCATAAAGAACCCCCGGGCATCTCCGAATACCTTCGGTTCTATTATCATGACCCCCGGTAATTCTGTTGCTGTCACCTTCACCCCTGAACACCATCCCTCACCATACTCACCAAATACTGCCCATAACTGCTCTTTTGAAGGGGCTTCGCTAAACTGAGCACTTGTTCAGCCGAGATATATCCCATCCGAAAGGCGATTTCTTCTGGACAGGCGATCATCAGGCCCTGGCGTTCTTCCATCGTTTGGATGTAATTAGACGCCTGCAGCAGAGATTCGTGAGTCCCAGTATCTAACCACGCATAGCCACGGCCTAATTTCTCAACTCGCAAGGCGTTCTTAGCTAAGTACACTTTGTTGACATCCGTGATCTCCAGTTCCCCCCTAGCCGAGGGTTTAAGACTTGCAGCGATATCTACGACGGAATTATCGTAAAAATACAAGCCTGTCAGAGCATATTTGGACTTCGGATGGTGTGGTTTCTCCTCTAAGCTTACAGCTTGTCCACGCTCATTGAATTCAACAACGCCATAACGTTCAGGATCTTTCACTAAATAAGCAAAAATGGTGGCTCCATTGTCTTGCCGCACAGCTCTGCCCAGATGCTCTGTTAAATTATGTCCGTAAAAGATATTGTCCCCCAATATCAAGGCACAACTATCCTGCCCGATAAAATCGCGACCGATGATGAAAGCCTGAGCCAACCCATCCGGTTGAAGCTGAATTGCGTATTGAATATTAACTCCCCATTGACTCCCATCTTTAAGTGCTTCGGCAAATTGGCGATGATCCTGTGGAGTTGTAATTACCAAGATCTCCGTAATTCCTGCCAACATTAACGTCGTCAACGGGTAGTAGATCATAGGCTTGTTGTAAACTGGCATTAGTTGTTTGCTTACCGTCATGGTCAGTGGATAAAGCCTAGTACCAGAGCCACCAGCTAAAATAATTCCTTTTTTCATTTTTTTCACTCCCCAAACCCAAATCTTTCCCGGCGATAACTTCCGTCACAGACCCGCTGACACCAGACCCGGTTTTCCAAATACCACTCCACAGTTTTACGTAGCCCTGTCGTAAAGGTCTCTGCAGGCTGCCAATCTAAGGTCGTCTGGAGTTTCGTTGAGTCAATAGCATACCGCTGATCATGACCTGGTCTGTCCTTAACAAATACGATTTGTTGCCGGTAGCTTCTGCCCTTCGGTTGGGGTGATAGCTCATCCAACAGATCGCAGAGAGTATGTACCACGTCTAGGTTGCTTTTCTCGTTGTTGCCACCAATATTATAGGTTTCGCCGATCTTGCCACGTTCTATGACCGTCTTAAGAGCGCTGCAGTGATCGAGAACATAGAGCCAGTCCCGGATATTTTGTCCATCCCCATACACAGGCAATGCTTTGCCTTCTAAGGCGTTGAGAAGTACTAAGGGAATAAGTTTCTCAGGGAATTGATAAGGTCCATAGTTATTAGAGCAGTTCGTGGTTAAGGTGGGCAACCCATACGTGTGATAGTACGCCCTCACCAGATGATCGGAAGAAGCTTTCGAAGCCGAGTACGGTGAATTCGGAGCAAAAGGTGTGGTTTCCGTGAAAAACCCTGTACTACCTAAAGAACCGTAAACCTCATCGGTAGAAATATGTAGAAATCGGAAGTCATCCTCGTTGTTCATTCTTTCCTCATTCCAGTAGCTGCGTACTGCTTCGAGCAAATTAAAGGTTCCCACAATATTCGTTTGGATAAAATCCCCTGGGCCTTCAATCGAACGGTCAACATGCGATTCTGCTGCAAAGTTAACCACCGCTTGGGGTCGATATAGGTGTAACAAGCCTTTAACTAACGTCTGATCGGCGATGTCACCTTGAATGAATGAGTATCGAGGATGTTCACTGAGATCAGCCAAGGATTCTAGATTACCTGCATACGTCAACTTATCTAGGTTGACCACCTGCACATCCGCTTGTTGTACTATGTACCTGATAAAATTACTTCCAATAAAGCCGGCCCCGCCGGTCACTAGCCAAGTTTTCAAGCTATTCTCCCCCATCTATTCATGCAGCTGCCTGCACTCATTTTCAAAATAATCCTGAAGGGCATCTTCCCAAGGACGCATGATATCCATACCCCGAAGCTTCAGCATTTTATTAGTCATGACTGAATACTGCGGGCGTTTGGCTTTTACCACATACTCCGCAGTACTAACAGGGTCAACACTGACGGATTTGCCCGCGAATTCGAAAATCTTCCGGGCAAAGTCACACCAAGTACAGCTTCCTTGATTGGAAGCATGATAGAGTCCATAAAACTCTGTTTTGATTAAACGCTCTATGACCCAAACCAAATCTTTGGTATAGGTCGGGGTGCCGTACTGATCAGCGACCACTGTGAGATGGTCTCTCTGTTCGGCCAATTTCAACATGGTCCGAATAAAGTTTTGACCATCCCCGTAGAGCCAAGAGGTGCGCAGAATAAAATACTTCCCGCCGACTTGTTCGACAAGCTTTTCCCCCCAAAGTTTGCTTTTCCCGTACACGGACAGGGGATTGGGAGCATCGAACTCTTCATAGGCTACATTGGTTGTGCCGTCGAAGACATAATCTGTGCTGATATGCATGAGTTTAATCTGTAACTTTCTGCAAACGAGCGCTATGTTTTGAGCGCCTATAGCGTTCACTTGAAAGGCAGTTTCCACATCGTCCTCAGCCTTCTCGACATTGGTATAAGCAGCAGCATTAATCACCACATCTGGGATAGTCTCAGAGATCAGGTCTTCGACAGACTGGTAGTTTGTAATGTCTAAGAAAGGGATATCTTTGAGTATCAATTCATACTTTTCTTTAAATTGTTTTGTGGTTTCTTTGCCAAGCTGACCGTTAGAACCAAACACTAATACTTTCATACTGTTCTCCTTAAAAATAATCTATGAGTTGTGAGCAACCGACACAATTCCGACGGGCCGGAGGGATTGTGCCGAGCATTTTCGTTACAATCTAATCGGTCTGTTTCAGAAAATAGGGAGAGAAATTCCCTCCTGGCTACTTTGTTCGCATTTAATGCCTAGATCGAATTAGCTTTGTAATTAACGCTTTATTTTTCTTGCAAAGAAGTGCAACACACACCAAATTAACGAATAAACCAACATAAATAAGAATATTGTATTGACTAGCATAAGCAATCCATGCTATAAAAAGTGCCATTGCTTGCATACCAATATTACGAAAACTGAATTTTAAGCGTATAAATTTTCTCGCAAAAACATATCGATAGATAAAAAGAGCCGCAAACGAAACCAAAGTGGAAATTGATGCCGCATATAGCTTAAAACTTTGAAGTAATAGTAAATGAACGACAATATTGCAAATACCACCCAATACAGTCGTAATGCTCACATCTTTCGTTTTACCATTTGCTATATAAATACTTCCTATTGTAGCTGACATTCCAGAAAAAACCATAGCAATTAATAAGATTGGCACATGTTGATATGCTTCCCAAAATTTTTCATTTATCACATGGTGAAATACTAATGGTAAGACATTTATAACTCCTGTCACTAGAATAAGATAGACATTAAATGTCCGATTAAAAATATCCGAAATATAATCTTCACTGTCCTTATCATTCATGCTCCTGATAACATTCTCAGTCCAAGCAACATTATTGACATTAAAAAAAGTATTCATGAGATTCGAAAATTTATTTGCAATTGAATATATTCCATTTATACCTTCGCCCCAAAAGAGAACAATAATAATTCGATCCGAGTAGTTGATTGTCCAACTTGCAATTTGATTAAAAACAAGTGGAGCCGAATATTCCAACAACTTTTTACACTCATATTTATCAATATTTGAGACACTAAAGTATCGATAGATTTTTGTTCTGTAAACCATAAACAGACTACTAACAATCTGAGCAATTATGGAAGATAATAAAATTCCTTCAACATTCCAATGAAATACTGCAACAAAAAGGACATTCAACCCCACTGCTAGTGAAGAACTAATAAATGATGCCACGCCAAATGCAATATTATCTCCACATGCTCGACATGTTTGAAGCATAACTGTAGAAATTGTTAAAGAAAGATAATATACATAAAGAACTCCGGCATATTGAAAACTAATCGTACTTGCAATAGCCAGATACAGCATCGAAATCATTACTGTCATGATTCCAATCATAGCATAAGCTGAGGACACAAGTTTTTTCTTTTCTATTTTAACTTCGCTCACTATAAAATATCTGAAGAGTCCCATTTCAATTTGGAGTGTGAGGAACGGAATGATAATCATTGACACCGATGTATATATATCCACACGACCATATTCTTCAGTTGTAAGCAAAGCCGTATACAATGGCAAAAGAAGGAAACTGACAATTTGTGTTGATGTTCTTGCAATCATCAAAATTCCGGTGTTTTTAATAAGCTCTTTTCCACGTGACATTGATTACTCCAATCTTACCTTTGCACACAAGCAGCGATTAATCATGAGAAAAGCATAAAATCCAATGTAGAATGGATTTTGTTCAAACAAAAACGCCAGTAAGTACAATGATATCACAACCATGCTAATGTATGTGTTTATACTATTCGACTCCTTGTCGACGCGAATCCCCTGTATAATTGCTGCAAAGAAAAATATTAGCGCAGGAATTCCACCATAAATTGCCATCTGCAAAAAAGTATTATGCGCACTTCTTAATACACCTTCAAAATCGCTACCTATCTGATACGCATATGAACCGTTCCCTAGTAACGGTGCATCCTTGATTCTCTCTATAGCACTATTCCAAATAAAACCTCTTTCATAAAAGCTAATATTCTCGTTCAATATATCATTTATTAAATCTTTAACCCATTGAGTATTCCACCCATTAAAAACAATAAACCATACTGCACCTACTGTAAACATAGTCATGAACACTTTGTAATGTTCTTTAATGAACCGTACAAATTCGAAGTTAGAAAGCAAAACTAGAACAGTAATAATCAGCATAATTACGAATCCAGTCGAAGAACCAGTTAACGAATTTGCTAAGCCCGTTGAGTAAATAAGTAATAGCATAAAAACATATGTCGCTAATGTCACCTTCTTTTTTTTAGCTAAATCACATTGCAAAGCAATTCCTGCTGAAAAAAGATAAAAGAATACGAAATTATTATCGTTTCCACAAACGTAATATGCCTGCCAGCTATTCTCCCAATTGTGATAGATTCCAATATTGGGATACATAATTTGTGAAACCAAATTAAGGACACATATAAGAAGACAGTATGTATAAGTCCCAGTTAAAAAGGTGCTACTTTCATTATATCTAAAAGCTTTTTCAATTACCGTTAGATATGCGATTATTTTGATATAGTTAAGTACGTATGATACTGAATTGTACAAACTCTCATTATAGGAATTTGAAATAAGAATCCATAAGCCCAATAGTAAAATTGGAACCCATAATTTCCGATTCTGTAACCTACGGCGAAGTAGCAGATTATTAATTAATAGCCATATGCTAACCGCTATGCCAATATAATGTGTTAACATATGTAACTTAGACACACTAGGCCATATTACTATAATTGAAGGCGGCAAAAACAAGTAACATAATAGCATATATTTTGCATTTTTCATTAGTTTTACAATGTTTACTTTCATGGATTTTATTCACCGCCCTAACATCAAAAAAATAAGTAACTTACTTTCAATATTCAGTATGTTACCATTACTTTTCACCTACTATAATTTTACACAGTTCATCTAAATCTGTTTTCTGTTTGCTAAATATTTTACACATCTGTTTATTTATGATTTGTGCAGGGATTTTCTCTTCCAAAGCCCGCAAAATACGATTTTTCATTTCCATGATATCGTATGGATTAAAATAATAAACTGACTCTCCATATACCTCTGGCAAAGAGCATATCGCGGAAACTACACATGTTTTGCCATATTTCATAGCTTCCAATGGTGGAAGTCCAAATCCTTCATTCAAAGTAGGATAGAAAAATATTTCACAATCTCGATAAGCTTCTTCTAATTCCTCCGTAGGAACGTAATCGTAAAATTCAAAATTTTCACAACATTTTATCTGGCTTTGAACTCGCTTTGACATTTTTCCATAAACTCGTGTTTTAACGTTCTGCAGATAACCACTTTGATAAAGGCGATCAATTGCTACTACACCTCGATAGCTATTTTTAAGCCATCTATTTGCACTTATCATCATAATGTATTGCACATTTGAAGTTTTTTTAGTTTCAGGTAACTGCGCATATTTAGACGGAGCATAATATACTTTAATATCTGTTCGTTTTATTTCTTCAGGAAAATTAACTTTAATCGAATAAGCCGAGTGTTCGGAATCCGTTATGACGATATTGAAATTCCCGAACAAGTTCGACGAAGCTTCTTTTGATTTTCTTATTCCTCGTCTCGGGAAAAGCGTTCTCCCGATGCATTCTCTTAACTCCGCTTTTGAAGAAACATATCGCCATGCTTCGCGATCGTACGGCATTTCTATTTCTCTTAAACCATGACAAACACCAATTGTAATAACTTCTTTTGGAAATTCAGCATCTTTATAGGAATATATCATTCCAGTAAAGAAGCGTACTGAATCTTTTATTTCTATCTTCCAAAGGATGTCTTTAATATCCCTTGCCGTCGCTACATTATGTGCGATGATGTTTTTCTCCTTTATAAGATTCAAAATCCAGTCATCAAGAAATTTACTTTTGTTAAAGCATACCTCCAACCGATATGTTGAATCGTATCTCATTGCTAACGCTTCAAATACACTTTTAATATATTCACCACCCCCGTGGAACTTTGTGCCTCCAATTGGTTGAGCATTAAGCAAGTCAAAAATAACAGTATTCATAATCAAGTGTCCTTTCAATTAATGGATGTCTTAAGGTAATCTCTCAATACAAAACCATCATGTTTTATTATTTCATATTAAATTCAAGCATTTACCATATTATATATACACGCTCTTTCGGCCAGCCGCTTATTAATTTATATCTTCCTCGTCAATGAATCGAATTAAGATAGTTTTTTAAATCCATTGGAAGCTTGGACAACTTCGTATCATCTTCAACATACCCTTGGGCACTAAACTCTTTTAACAAAATGACACCATCATCAACAGCAAGCGAAGAGTTTGCAGTTATAAAAATCTTATGTTTATACGGTAGCTTTTTGAATTCTTCGTAATCAGATAACATAAATCCATTCTGATCATTAAACTTAACAATTAGGTTATCAAGACTTATTCTCTCTTTTCTTCGTTTCCATTTATCGACTGCTTCTGAGAAAGAATGATAATGTAAAAATACAATATCAACATCATACAGACGTCCGATTATCATAGAATCAAGACTAAATTTGTACTTTCCCGATTCTCTCCTTTTAATAAGCAAATCCACCACATGGCAATCACGATAATTTATTTGAATTAGTTCCTGTTTTAGATAGAAATCCAAGTTTGATATAAATTTTATATAATCATGCGCCGGAATCCATAATCCTATTGTTGGAGTCCTATAGATAAGGCCAAACATATCATAGATAGCGCCCCCCCAACAATTATTGCTCAAAATAGAAAATGTACGATTTTCTAACCAAATACATCTAACCCAAGAAATTACTTTCTTTAATCTACGTTTTAATTGAGCACTGGTCAAAATTTTCACAGTGCTTCATCCTCCTTCAAAAACATCAAACTCTATCAATGCTTTTTCACCCTATTTTTAATCAATATGAGTTGAGACAAACAAAGCACTTGAATCCCAAACATCACTTCCAAGATTTGCAATATCACTCATATTAACATTATTCTTCCAGACAACATACGGAAAAGACATCTGATCTCTTCTGCAATGTGACATAAATTCAGCCCACCAATCATTCATAATTGCGTCACACAAAGCATTGTTATGCTGACGGGCAATCACATTACATGTTGTCATTCCATAGTTTTCTGGCATCCCATTACCTTTTAAATATTTTACATGTTTCCGCAATTTTATATCGTCTATTTTCCTCACTACATATCTATTATATAAAGCTTCCTGATACACGCAGTTATTATATCGATGCCAGAACATAGCTATGCCGCATTTACCCATACGATTTATAAATTCCGTGAAATCTGTTACTGGCACAACATTTCCATCAATATATATTGAATACTCATAATCCTTAAATGCAGCTGCCGGATGCATTTTAAACCATCGGTTTTTTTCCACATTTGATAGCCCCTCAATTATAGATTCAAAGGGATTAATATCCACTTTTTTCCAGGATGAATTTCGGGGTACATCCGAATCTGTAATAATATAGTAATCTATATTGTTTGGATGGCACATCGGCTCTATTACTTTGTCATAATTTCCAAATACACACGTGTATACAGCAATCCGCTCTTCAGAAAAATAATTAGCAGCCGAAAGTTGTATATCTTCCCTCTTAAAAGGAATAATTCTTTTTCTCAATTTAATTAGGTTAATCTTGCCGCGGATTGCATCATATACATTCTTTATAGTGGCAGACACACTGTCGGCATGCGTAATCCTATAAAGTTTTTGTTTCTTCATACCCGCCATATATTCCTTGCTAGCATAAACCTTATTCAATTCCTGTGCCATTTTTGACAACCCATTCATACAGTCATTATAATACTCTTGATTAACGCTTCCAGCAAACATATCAATTCTCCCGTTTCATTCTGGTTTTTCAATGCTTTGCATTGCATCTTTTATAGATTCAAGATATTTATATCCGCTTTCATTATCAGGCTCCATATATGCCCCTTCTCCCCATTCGTTCCACGCTGTTAGAAAAATAAATTCTTTTTGTTGTTGCTGGGATATCTCAACTAACTCAGTTAAATACTTCTTGAATTTTTCAGACATAGCACCAGAGACAAGTGTTCCATTAATTCCTCGTCTCGGAGTATCATCATATCCGACAAAGCCCCCATATAACAATTTCGAATTATCGCACTTCCTAGCGTCTTTTAAAATCTTATTCCATATTTCATCATAATCATACCTGTTAAGTCGATGCCGAAACTTGTTAAACCTAGTTTGGCACTTATTATAGATTCTACCTAAATAACTATTCGCTGACCATCCATGTTGTAGTGGTTCATAATTAAAATCATAGTCCCCAATTGATATTTTTTCATAGTTTCTTTTCCCTATAAATACCATCCCTACGAAACCATATTTTTTAGCTAACTCAATCCAGTAATTACACATTTTTTTTAAAATCTTAGGTTTATTGTTCTGATTGAAGAAAGCAAATAACGGTTTGTTGTCCACCTTAATATATCTATCATCTTGAAAAAAAGGCAACATATACATAAAATGCTTTTCCCAATCATCTTCAGTACCATATTGTAGCTCTGCCAGCATACCAGTATCATTAGCCTCTTTACCACTATTTTCGTATTCTGGCGCCCATTCATTTGCGAAACGCACATTACTCCATGTTCTCTTCCATGAACTATTGTCCCAAATAAACATATAGTTAATATCTATATCTCTATTTCCTAGGATTATTTCTGCCGGCTTTTCTAGTAATTTCAATTCAGAAGAAAACCAATAATGGTAGATTCCAAATCCGTATACATTATTTTCCCGTGCAATTTTTGCCTGCCATTCTATTGCAACTTTATCATCTAAGCTATAATAATCCTCATTAAATGGTACATTCGGTTGTCTGTGTCCTGTAAAAAGAGGCTTAGCATTTTTTACAGCAACCCAATCTGTATATTCTTTGCCCCACCACTTGTCATTTTCAGGAATTGCATGAAATTGCGGTAAATAATTCGCAATAATTTTAACTTTTCTCATATATTATACCCTCTCTATACAAAATACCCCAGTGTTAATTATTCAATTCTTGCTTTTTCTTCCATTTTTTCTGGAATTTTACTCATTTTCACCAATCTATTTTATTGTTCACTATGATAATAAGTTAGCAACCTGATTCTTCGGACTTTCAGGAGCTCTCTTGACTAATGCCTATTATCTTCTCTTGTAAATATAAACGACTTATATGACGTTCAGTGATTTACAATATCATACAAGTATTTCTCATATTGGCTTGCTATTTGAGTCCAGTCAAAATTATCTAAATACGCATCTGCAATTTGCGCTTTTGCTGTGTAGTCATATCGGTTCTGGACAAAAATAAGCATTTTATCAATCAACGATTGCAAGTCTTTTAAATTAAAGAACTCACCGTATGCACGAGAGATTTCAATATTTGTGGGGATATTACTCAATATAATTGGTAAATGACATTTCATGCATTCAATCTGCGCAAATCCGAACCCCTCATAAACACTGGGAAACACAAATGCCTTGGCATGATTGTACAGTCTATTGCAATCTTCATCACTGGTATAGCCAGCAAAAATTACATCATTTTTAAACTCTGAAGAATTTACTTTCTCAATAAATTTTTCATATCCGAAGCCCGGACGTCCAACAATTACAAATTTATAATTTAATGCTTCTGAATGTACAGATTTTATTTTTAGAAAAGCATCTAAAACAAGACCAACGTTCTTACGCTTTTCAACCGTACTAATAAACAGGAAATACGGATACTCATCGATTTTCCTCAATAATGGATTCTCGTATGGTTTGTAACTCTCCCTCGGACAGATACCATCATACAAGCCTAACCACGTAGTGCGAATTTTTTTCTTACATTCTGGGAATTTTTCTGCAATTTCTTTCTCTACCGACTTAGAAATCGTAAATATTATATCTGATTTTTTTACTGTATTACGGATCATCATACGATTATAATACCGATAGAATAGCGGTAGGGTATGAGGATGCAAATATGCGACCATGTCAGGTATTGTCACTGCGTATTTAGTTGTTCGACTCCGGCGAAATGGCATGGCGTAATTTGTAAACAAAACGACATCATAATCTTTTATATCCATCTGAAACTGCTGTGAATTGATGTAACGGAGGTATTTAAGCCTGTCCGTTAATCTCCCACCTAATGGTTTCGTTTGATCTACAAGAGATATATCACATCCATTATTTTTCATTGCGTTATAGAGATACAAGGTATACTTGCCTATCCCTGTATCACGGCAAATTTGATTACCATCATCTATAAGTATTTTGAGTCTATTGTTCATTATTCAGAACCTCTTCAAACGCTTTTTCTGCAAACGCCCACGTGAAATTATTTTTTACAAACAACTGTCCGCTAAAGCCAATTCTATTTCTTAGGCTTTCATCATCAAACAACCAAACAATCGCATCTGCGAACTTATTATTATCATCCGCAATGTACCAGTCAGCACCGCTTTGTGCATCAATATTCTCCGCACCAATCGTTGTGGTAACAACCGGCATCCCCATTGCCATAGCCTCGAGATTTTTAGTTTTAATTCCGCTGCCAAACTGCAAAGGGCAAATAAATACTTCACACGATGAAATAGCAATTCTCACATCTTCTACTTTTCCCGTTAGTATTATGTTTTCTGAAGCAAATTGTTTAATTTGCTCCGTAGCGCCCCCACCAATAATATATAATCTGGCATCAGGAGTCCTTTTAAGAACCAACTGGAAAATATGCTTTATAAAGTGTAGAATTCCATTTTCATTATGAGCAACGTTGAGTGCGCCCATGAAAGCGATAGAGTGTGACACTTTTTCAATAGTAAGTTCTTGAGAAAAATACTCGTAATCCACTCCTAATGGTACAACTAGTGATTTATGTTGACCTATTATCTTGTCAAATAGGTCTCCTTCGCTTCTTGCAACGAACATTACTCTATCGTACTGGCTTCCAACATTTTTCTCAAACGTTCTTAAAAGTTTTATCTCTGTTCTCATAACAACTTTTTTAATTGCGGCTATATTTAGGAAAGCTTGAGTTGCTTTCGGCATTCGATACAAATATGCGCCATAAGGATTTATCGTCTCTAAATTTACCTTTAGCTGCCGCTCATACCGCAATGATAGCAAATCCTGCAGATCTGCAATTCTATACCCATGAAAATCTTTGAAATATTCTGTTGTGCGTATAAAGTCTGCAATTACATAATCCGGTTTTTCTTCATTTAATATTTCATAAATTCTTTTCTTTATCTTTAAATCCCAAAATAGTGAAACTTGTATTGGGTATTTTCGTTGAAAAAATGTTTTTATTATAATATTGAATAACTTAGTTTTCCCGGACGGGTTAGGAAGTTCATAAGTTTTCGATATAAAATCGGGTTTAAGTGAAACATCGTCTTCCTGCTCCATGAATGAAATATTGACTACATCCATTCCGAGCTTTTCATGCAAAATTTTGCAGTAATTATATAGCAAATTCTTTGTTCCCGATGTTGGAGGATACGGTAATCTTTCGCTCAAAATCACAATTTTTCCCACGAGCCTTCTCCCTTATCTTCTTAAGGTCCAGGCATTTATATAATACCCAAACATCTCTTTTACTGTTTCAAAAATACTGTATTTTGGTTCCCATCCAAGCTCCGATTTAATATATCCATAATCGCAACAAATTCGAGGTGTATCTACCGGCCGAAACCGTTCCGGATCAACTACCACAGTAATCTTTTGTGTACTTAGTGAAGTTATATACTCTAAAATTACACTTAGGCTGTAGGCCTTTCCAGACCCCACATTAAACACCTTCGTACAATCATCGCTTTCGATTATCATTCTATATGCTCTAACAACATCTTTCACATCGCTGAAATCCCGTTCTGCAGACAAGTTTCCAACCTTGATGATGCCGGGCTTACCAGACCTTTCGATTTCGGCAGCCTGCTTACAGAAGCTCGGAAAAACAAAAGAATCTCCTTGTCCGATACCGGTATGGTTAAACGGCCTTACACAGTAGATTTTCATTCCATAACGCTCACGGTAGAGCTCCGCAAATCTTTCCTGCGCCATCTTGGAGATGCCATAAGGGTTATTTGCATTCAGCGGAGTCTTTTCACTGATTGGTTCATCAGAAACCTCGTATTCCTCGCTTGAACCAATAAACATCACCTTCGGCATTGGGTTACAGTCCTTTACTGCTCCCATGATGTTCAATGCGCCGATGACATTGACAGACATTGTCGTTTGAGGTATACCCCACGATGCGCCCACGCTGCTTATAGCTGCAAGGTTAATAATCAGATCCGGTGCAATTTGGGTAACCAATCCTGCGACCTCGCAGCCATTGAGTAGATCAGCCTGGTAAAAGTGTACTTCTGCCTGCAACCCTTCATTCTTACTAATGTCGCTTCCAAACACTTCATAGCCGCTATCAGCAAACTCCTGTGCCAAATATCGGCCAACAAACCCTCCGATTCCAAATATCAATACTCTATTCATCGTTCACACCCTCATCATAAGAATATAGAGACAGACACAGTACTCCAAGTGGTTAAATTACTGTCCAACGCACTCTCAACAGCACTATGCCTGCCCCTTTGTACTATTAATTATTGAATTCCGGCTTCTTTTTTGGCCAATTGCAGATCATGCTCCGCCATAATAGCGCACAATTCCTCATAGCTGGTCTTCTGCGGATTCCAGCCCAGAACGGTCCTCGCCTTAGTCGGATCGCCCCAGAGATTTACAACATCCGTCGGGCGGAACCACTGCGGATTTACACAAACAAGCATCTTACCGGTCTTCTTGTCATAGCCCTTCTCATCCATGCCTTCTCCGCGCCATTCAAGTTCAATTCCAACGTGAGCAAAAGCAAGGGTCGTGAACTCGCGTACTGTGTGCTGCACACCAGTAGCAATTACGAAGTCATCTGTTTTGTCGTGCTGGAGAATCAGCCACATGCACTCTACATAGTCCTTCGCATATCCCCAATCACGCAGTGAGTCCAGATTGCCCAGTTCCAGATGATCCTGCAGACCGCATGCAATACGACCAGCAGCCAGTGTGATCTTTCGAGTCACGAAGGTCTCGCCGCGGCGCTCAGACTCATGATTAAACAGAATACCGTTGCAGGCGAACATGCCATAAGACTCGCGGTACTGCTTAATCATCCAGAAACCGTACTGCTTCGCAACCGCATACGGGCTGTACGGATGGAACGGTGTGGTTTCACTCTGCGGGCATTCCTCTACCTTGCCATAGAGTTCAGATGTGGAGGCCTGATAGATGCGGCAGGTCTTGTCCAAGCCTAGCATATGTACGGCTTCCAGAATACGGAGAACCCCCAGTGCGTCCACATCGCCGGTATATTCAGCGGCATCAAAACTGACACCCACATGGCTCTGCGCAGCCAGATTGTAAATCTCATCCGGCTTTACTTCGTTCACAATGCGGATAATGCTGGAGGAATCGGACAAATCACCGTCATGCAGCTTAACAGCGTTTTTCTCGATCAGATGGTTGATTCTCTCAGTCGTAGAAACAGACGAACGGCGGATAATCCCGTGTACCTCATAGCCCTTCTCGAGAAGGAACTCAGCCAAGTAAGAGCCGTCCTGTCCAGTAATGCCAGTAATCAATGCTTTTTTCAAACTATTCAACTCCTTTTTTGTAGCTAAAAAATTAAAGCCTTTAAGCCTCGACCTTAAGTTGCTTCAGCTCTGTGAATTCCTTTACACTATTGACGGTATCGGCAGACTCTCGAATGATGTAACCATACCTCTCACTCGGATAAGTCGGCTCAATGCTCCACATTAAAGCAAACCATTTTATGATTCCTCGCAATTTATTTTTGTTTACAGCAAATCCAAATAATCTAGTTAAATCCAATTTCTTGGTTGCCAAATAATCTTCGATTTCTTTATGAATAATCGGAGACTTGCCACTATTAATCAGATCAACTTTACTTTGAATAACATCGGGTGCAAAAACACGGTCGTGCTGCTCCAAAAGAAAGAATTAAATTGTCCCCCATAACCGGTACCTGCTACCACAATCGTATATTTTTAAAGTCGCTCATGATGATTCTCCGCGTTATCTCTTTTTGGATACTATCCAACAACTACTTAGTAAAAACGCTTATTAAATTTAACCCCATCAAAACCCACTAAAATTTTTCGAAGAAATTCACTCGCAAACACGAAATTGCAGCGGGAGATTTATTCTTCTCTTGCGGCACAATTGCTACAAATAAAGAAGCTGCGGCTATCGCTGCTAGACCTTTACGATTAATAGTAAACACCGATTTCAGCTTTACACCCTTGTGGTTGTCCCCACAGAAGCTACATCGAATTCCTTGCCTGAAACAGGATAACCCTTGCGGTTATAGCAGACTATCTCTTGGCCCTGTGCAGCCATCTCGGTTGACGGTTCCTCGACAATAATTTTGATACAACCTTCGCGAGATGGGACGTCCTTATGATCCAGCATTACAATTTCAATTTTTTCGTTATTCAGACGTTTCTTTGCTGTCTTTTTCATCTGCTTCCCCCTCTCGTGGCCAACGAATCATATCCTCTCTGAGTTTTACATGTCGCTTTTATTAGTTCATGTTTCTCAATCGTTCAACTCGCCCCCCGTCTCCCCAACACCACCGGCACCGTCCTAGCCAATATCTCCATATCCAACCACAACGACCACCGATCCACGTACTCAGCATCCATTTCCATCCACTCTTCAAAGTCCACTTCATTACGTCCACTGATCTGCCAAATGCACGTAATACCCGGCCTAACCGCCAGTCTCTTCCGATGCTTTGAATCATACAAATTCACTTCACTGGTCAAGGGAGGCCTGGGACCCACTAGACTCATATCCCCTTTAAAAACATTCAATAATTGCGGCAGTTCATCGATACTCGTTTGTCGAATAAATTTTCCTACGGCGGTCACTCTAGGATCATTGGTGATCTTAAAGACCGGTCCACTCATTTCGTTTAAATCAGCCAATCGTTCCTTAAGCTCCTCCGCATTGACAACCATGGAACGGAACTTATAGATTTTAAACGGACGCCCGTTCAAACCGACCCGTTCTTGCGCAAAAATCGCAGGTCCCTTGGACGTCAATCTTATCGCTAACACAACTACTAAAAACAAAGGACTTAGAACGATAAGACCTAGACCAGAGGAAATGATATCAATACTCCGCTTACCCACTTCCTGCCACGGACGCCTTGGGTAACTGTCATACATCACCATCGATAGCCCCCCAAAATCAACAGGCCGACTGCGGGCGACTTTCGTCACTATATCATCGAGTAAAACAGCAACGCTTTTTCCCATGACATCCAAGATCTCAATCGATTCTTGGATCCCCTTTTCTGTGATAAGTGCTGTAACCACGGTTAAATCCACAATATTCAGACTAACAACAGATTCGAGATTTGTATAATCCCCTAAGTAGGGAATTTTAAGGCCATTTTTTGTAGGGGCCAGATACCCAATGACTCTATAACCCAACTGGGGGTTAGCTTTAACTTTTTGAAGGTAAAGCTCAGCAGCAGAGCCGCCCCCTAGAATTAAAACATAACGCGTGTTGCGGCCAACTTTTCGCCAAGCTTGTAATATTAGCCGAGTTATAATATGCATTCCCAGTGTTAAACACACAACAAAGGCTCCAAAATAGAAAAAGAAACGATTGCGAAGCAAATTCGGGTTGTAGAGATTAATCAGGATCATACTACAGGCGAAGGAGAAGAAATGCGCTTTTAACATTTGACTGAGTTCACGTCCTGCGGACGTAAAACGGCGCGATCGGTAGACTTTATAGATATTGCTACCGATGATCCAAGTCAGAAGATAGATCAAGTATATCAGAAAATACTCGGGCCAGTCATCCGCTTTTATGGCTTGCTTGATTTGATAGAGTTCAATGGCCAAAGAGAAGCCTATCGCCATCAGAACAATGTCAACGAGTTCTGAGATATTTTCAAGGGTTCCTCGTCCTCTTAACATTGTTCCACTTCCCTTTTTATTCTAAAATCCAACAATCTGAACTCCCGATTTATCATTCCTCGAGACCCCTTCTCTGGCCACTCGACAATGCTTCTCAACCTCATCCCACTCCATAAAAATCCGCACAATATCCCCTTCGACCAAATCCGTCCCCGCTTGCACCTCAATAAACTCCAAATCCGTCTTAGCCCTCACCCCATGCTTTGTACCCGCTGGAATATTCAGCACATCTCCAGACTTAACTTGATAGATCACATCATCCAGCGCGAACTCCCCTTCACCATTCGTGATCGTCCACACTTCACTCCGCTGATAGTGCAGCTGGTAACTTAAGCACTTTCCGGCCAAAACCCCAATTCGCTTGGTCAGTACCTCTTTCCCATGGTCATACTTCGTATGATCCAATACCCGGTACCACCCCCAACGCCGTTCCTCAAACATGGGCCGTTGAGTAAATCCGTTAACCAAATCTTTAATCCTCGGGCTATCTTTTTTATTCGTAACCAAAATTCCATCCGGGCTGGCCGCAACAACGACGTTAGATAATCCTAGGACAATGATCGGGATATCCAATTCGTTGATAAGATGAGTCTCCGCGCAGTCCTGGCTTAAGACTCCGTTTCCGATAATCGGATTCGCTATTTCCTCCGTCAAGGTGTTCCAAGTTCCGAGGTCCTTCCACTCCCCATCATAACGGATCGCCACGACGTTCTCGGCTTTCTCAACCACTTCATAGTCAAAGCTAATCTTAGGAAGCGACGAGTACTTGTTAATCAACTTCAGATAATCCGTAGGGAGGCCAATCTCTTCGAGCTTAGAAAGAATATAACCCAATTTAAAGGCAAACACACCGCAATTCCAAAGCGCTTGCTGGACGATGAGTTCGCGCGCTTGTGCTTCTTCGGGCTTTTCCTGGAAATGAGAAACGTTCACAAACGGATGATCGTCTTGGCTCAACTCAGGGACGATATACCCATATTTTTCAGAAGGGTAGGTGGGTTCAACCCCGACCAAAGCAAGATCAGCGTCCGCTGTTAAAAGTACGTTCTCCAACTCTTTAACCCGTTGGAAGAAACGATCATCCACAAAGGAGTCCACTGGGAGTACGGCAACAACTTCATCACGGCTGACATGTTCGACTGAAGACAAATAAGCGGCCGCTAGGGCAATTGCAGGGTAGGTATCCCTACGTTCTGGTTCGACGACTAGTTTCACGGAGTCACCCAGTTGATTCTTCATCATATCAATTTGCGATTTACTCGTCGCAACCACCGCAGAATTCGCCAGGCCCACAGAGTTCAACTGGCCCCAAACTCGCTGGACCATCGATTCGCGGTCCCCATCTTCATTCTCCAGTACTTGTAGAAATTGCTTCGAACGAGCATCGTTGGATAATGGCCACAGACGTTTGCCTGAACCACCTGAAAGTAAGATTAATCTCACACAGCCTTCTCCCTTTCCAAAACTCCAAACCTCTAGGTCTAAAGTCCCAATCATCTAGGTCCGCAGCCCTAGGACTAATGTGCACTCCCTTAAGTTCTACGCTCGAACTGAAAATCCTTTTAATTAAACTGTAATAATAACTTAAATATAGTATAGGTTATTAAATATCTCTATTAAAAGTATCTTTAATTTGCATTTTCGACAATTACTTTAAATTTATCCGAACAAACTCCAGAATCCACGTTTGCGTTTCTTCGTTGCCATCTCACTTAGAGAGTATTCCCTCTCACGTACCAGAGATTTCCCTTCAAGCATGGTCTGAGGATTGATCAGGGCCAGTTCTTCCAGTCGACTCTTGCCTACCTGTTCCTCTACGCTCTGGAGAGTCTCCAGATAGGTTTGCTCACTTCGAGAGGCACGATGGGCATCAGAGCCTATAAAGTGGATTAAATCACTCCGGAGCATCCGTTCAGCGAGTTGTTGTGGCAAAGAACCGTATCTCCCGCTTACACTCCTTAAATCCAACTGAAAGAGAATCCCCTTACTAGCCCACTCAATTAGGCGCTCTGGTTCCTCGTATAACCCTCGGTACCGCTCCGGATGGGCAAGTACTGGGGTCATCCCTAGGACTTGGAGCTCAAAAAAGACCTGATCAGTATAGTGAGGGATCTCGAGCATCGGAAGCTCTACAAGGAGATACTTTCCGGTGTTTCCCAAGGTCAGTAGCTTTCCAGCCTGAACCCACTTCGCTAGGTCTGGGAAGATATAATTCTCAGCGCCCGGTAAAATATCCACAGGAATTCCCGCTTCAGCAACACACTTTTGCACCTGCTCTATCCCAGTCAGTATTTCTGCAGGGTGCAAAAATTCCTTTCCTTCCAAGACATGCGGGGTGGCAAAGATCGTCTTAAAGCCTGCCTCATGCAACTGACGTACAATCTGAAGTGTGTCGGTCATGTTTTTTGCCCCGTCATCTAACCCTGGCAGGATATGGCTATGGATATCGATCATGTGAACTCTCCTACATCGGCCTTTTAATAATTATCCGATTTTATTACACAGAATTATAATAATCCATATGTACATTCATTCGTCACGGAATGACACATTCCTGCTTTAATCTTACTTTCACATTCCCCAAATAGCCCACATCGACGTACGATTTTGTATTCTTGTCAAAAAATGCTACAATTTGTCGCTACGCTGCACAAGAGATGGGTAAGACGGCTCAACAACAGGTGGTAAATGCCTATTCCCGGTTGTAGTTTGTAGTGGAGGACAATGGATGAATACCTTCTAAAATTCAACGACTTAATGAAAATAGCCTACCTCCGGTTTTTCTACACCGGAGGTAGGCTATAATATTTTAGGGCAATTCGTGGATTACCCCTATTTCCGGTTTTTATGGCCTTTGTGCTTCTTCTTCGGATCATCTGTGCCATGATAATAGTAGTAATAATAATACTCACTGGTTTTCATGTCCACCTTATTGAGGACTGCTCCCAGAATCTTGGCTCCTACTTTATCTAGAAGTTCTTTGGCTCGTTGGGCATACTCTTTGTTCACTTCACCAGAGGCCAGGACTAAGATGACTCCATCGACCTCTTGGGCAATAATGGCGGCATCGGTCACGGCAACAATGGGAGGAGTGTCTATCAGGACGACATCATATTGCTCGCTAGCTTCCTCGATCAGGCGCTTCATTCGTTTCGACCCGACCAGCTCCGCCGGATTAGGAGGAATCGGACCTCCGGTCAGAACCATGACGCCGGGCACGGCTGTATCCCTGAAATTGTTTTTGAAGTCGTGATCTTGTAACAGGGCGATGGATAACCCTTCAAGATTGTCTATCCCAAATAGTTTATGTTGGGTAGGGTTACGCAGGTCCGCATCGATAACCAGCACAGACTTTCCAGCTTGCGCCATGCTCACCGCAAGGTTGGCAACCGTAGAGGATTTCCCCTCTCGAGGGCCTGCGCTGGTTACCATAATTTTCTTGGTCTGTGTATCCACGCTCGTGAACTGAACATTCGTACGGAGCGTCCGAAAGGCCTCTGAGATTGGAGATTTGGATTGTTCTAAGGTGATTAACGAATATGCCAATGGAATCGTCCCCTCTTATCCTTGTTTCCCGAGGTCATAGTTTGGAATAACACCTAGTACCGGAATACCCAAAAGCTTCTCGACATCACTCGTAGTCTTGATCGTGTTATCGATATATTCTAGTAAGAAGACCAGTCCGACCGAAGCCATTAAACCTACTACAAATGCAATTAACACGTTAAGAGTTTTATTGGGCTTAACGGGCTTAATTGGAGTCACTGCGCTATCTACAATGCTTACACTATCTACTTTTTTGATTTCGATCACGGCTTTAGAAAATTCTTGTGCCATAGAGTTGGCAATGGCTGCTGCCAATTCCGGGTCAATATTAGCAACCTGGATTTCTAGTATTTCCGTGGTCTTCACTGGATTAATTGAGATCATGCTGTTAAGCTCTCCAACTGTCAGCGACAAGCCTAAGTCCTTGATGACATTTTGCTCGACGGTTCGGCTCTGGGCAATGGTTGCATAGGTCTTTGCCAGTTGTAGATTGGCTTGTAGGACACTATTATCCAACATTTGTACTGCCGCTTGGCCTGACTCAGAGGCCTTTTTGCCTACGATCAACGTAGTCGACGCTTGATACACTGGTTTTATAATAAAAAAACTAATAATTCCGCTGGTAAGGGCTGCGATAAGTGGTATGGCCACTACAATGATCCAACGTTTGCGAAGCACTTCCCAGTACTCTCGTAATTCGATTTCTTCTTCCATTCTGACCTCCCAATATGTCCCGAAAAATTAGTTCGACATTATATTGTTCGCGATAAATCTTGGTTTCCCTGCAATTTCAATTTGAATTACTTAATTCTTTTAGGATTATTCATTTTGACCTTATGTACCTTGTCAGTTTTCCAAATTCCATCTACTCCCAATATTTCACGTTTATTAGCTACTTAGGTATGCCTCAGCCTAGAAATATAGTTGGAAATTTTTTCTTAGAAAATAGAAGGGAAATGTGATATTGAATGTCGAATATTGTTATTCAAGGGAAGATCCGTGAGTACCTTTAGAAGGGAACATGTTAGATGAACAGTACAACCAAACTCCAACTATACATTATTTCAGTCGCCTTAATCCTCGCACTTATTATTATTGGCTTATTCTGGACTCTAAATCGAAAAGAACCGCTCCAGTATACATTCAACCAAACCACACCGACAATCATGACACAATCGGTAACAACAGATGCCCTGGCGGATTCTATCAAAAACGAGCACGACACAGAGGCTCCAGTCGTACACCAAGGATTGACTAAACTAATTGATCCTACAACAATGAAGGCCCTTGTACTCGGAGATTCTATCGCTGAGAGCAGCGGCGCTTCGAACAACGACCTTTCAGGATGGTCCAACTTAGTCGCCAGTGATTTACATAACAAATACCCTGGCACTATTCAATGGCAATTTAAGACCAGTGCAGAAGCCTCGATCGATGATGTCTTAACCTTCGTGCCTGAAGCAGGACAAGACACGGACCTTATTGTCCTGTGCTTAGGACGCTACGATGTCGGTAAGATGAGACTCACGGAGTTTAAGCAAAAATATGATCAGCTTATTGTTGAACTGAACGTAAAAAGCCCAAATGCAAACCTCTTCTTAGTTGTAGAGCCTCCTGTTAAAGATGTTGCAGAAAATAATAAGTTCTTTCCTTATCGGAAAATCATACTTGATTTAGGATTAAAACATCAGCTGCCAGTGATTGACCAATGGACAGCTTTTATAAACGATCCGACGCCTCTATCCGGGTTATTGGCAGATGGAGTGAATCCGAATGATCAGGGGTACGAGGTGTTTGCTGGTGAGGTGCTAAGGAAGTTTGGGGAATTCTTGGAGGGCGTGGATTAAAGGATTCTTTATATAAATATGAACTTTCTTAAGAAAGAA
>JUEG02000706.1_pt1 | contig 23473 bp, 21 predicted proteins | sample 432341 | NCBI WGS metagenome assembly JUEG02 (sample SAMN02953476, study PRJNA257561) | rock porewater metagenome | biome: terrestrial; feature: Opalinus Clay rock; material: porewater; isolation source: Opalinus Clay rock BIC-A1 borehole | place: Switzerland: Mt Terri URL, St-Ursanne ... | reverse complement strand
TACTGAAACGCGCGTAATGAGGGAACCGAATTAAACGCGCCTCTCTTGACCTGAATAATATAAAAATTTTGAAAACTTTTGTCGAAAAAGCATTGACATGATAATGAAAATCAATTACAATAACCAACGTAGATGATAATAATTATCAATCACAAACAACAGGAGGGTTTCAAATGAAAAGAAAAAACTTATTAGTTATGGCAGTAATGCTATTAACGGTTTTGGTTTTAACAGTTGTAGGGTGCTCTAACTCGAACGAGGGAGAAAAGGCTACTAAGCCTGAGGCTGATCAAGGGAACAAAGAACAAATTGTTAATGTGTACAGCGATCGTCACTATGACACTGATAAAGAATTATTTAAGCAATTTACTGAAGAAACCGGTATCAAAGTAAATGTTGTTGAGGGAAAATCTGATGAGTTACTTGAAAGGCTTGCTCGCGAAGGGGTAGATAGTCAAGCTGATTTACTTGTTACAGCTGATGCCGGAAGATTACATAGAGCAAAGGAACAAGGGTTGTTACAGCCGATGACAAGTAATGTTTTATTTGCAAATATTCCAGAAAACTTAAGAGATGTTGATAACACCTGGGTTGGCTTAACAGTTAGAGCAAGAGTTTTAGTTTACGCAAAAGATAGAGTAAAGCCCACTGATTTATCAACTTATGAGGATCTAACCAGTGCAAAATGGAAGGGTAAAATCTTAACAAGGTCATCTGACAATATTTACAATCAGTCCTTATTGGCTTCTTTTATAGCCTTAAATGGGGAGGAAAAGGCTAAGGCTTGGGCCGAGGGAATCGTCGCTAATATGGCTAGAGACCCACAAGGAAACGATAGAGATCAGGCCACGGCCGTAGTTGCCGGTGAAGGTGATGTGGCTATTATGAACACCTACTACATCGGTAAAATGTTAACTTCGTCCAATCCAGAGGAAGTAAAAGTAGCAGAAAACGTAGGTGTATTCTTTCCGGATCAAGAGGGTGCAGGAACTCACATCAATGTAAGTGGTGGTGGCCTAACTAAAAACGCTAAGAACAAAGAAAATGCAATTAAACTTATGGAGTTTTTAGCTAGCGAGAAAGCTCAGAAGGAGTTTGCCGAGTCAAATTTTGAATATCCTGCTAATCCAGAGGTGGAGCAGTCAGAGTTATTGAAATCTTGGGGTGAATTCAAGCCTCAAAATATCAAGCTCTCGCTCTTAGGTGAAAACAATAGCAAAGCAGTGCAAATCTTTGACCAAATTGGTTGGAAATAAAGAAAACTAAGGGCAGCCTCCGGGCTGCTTTTTCCACACAATCCGGAGTTAGGGGTGATTTAGTTGTTTAGGATAAGAAGTACAACCAATTACTTCAATGGGTGGTTCTTGCTTAGTTCTCTTTTTATTGTACTTATGGTCTTTCCCAGTCTTAATATATTTTTAGGCCTATTTAGCGAGCCCAGTGATAATTGGCTGCATATCAAAGAATATTTGTTAAAAGCTTACGTTACCAATACCGTTATCATAGTCGTGCTGACAGGATTAGTTGCCACCTTTATCGGTACTAGTCTAGCCTGGTTAATAGCCATGTATGACTTCCCTCTAAGAGGAGTTTTTAAGTGGGGCATGTTACTACCCTTAGCCATACCTCCCTATATTGCCGCCTATACTTACCATGGCTTATTAAACTATACTGGGGTCGTCCAATCCTACTTGCGAAATTCACTGGGTATTAATTTAAATCCACAAGCACTAAATATTATGTCTATAGAGGGTGCGGTGTTTATATTCTCCATTTTCCTTTTTCCTTATGTTTATTCTATCACCTATGCTTTCTTGGCCCAGCAATCCGCATCTTTGATTGAAAGTGCAAGGGTTTTAGGTAAGAATTCCTTTGAAATATTTTGGAGTGTTGTTTTACCTATTTCACGGGTTGCCATCGTCAGTGGAGCAAGCTTGTTAATGATGGAGGTGCTAAATGACTATGGCGTGGTTCAATATTTTGGGATTCCCACGTTTAGTACAGCTATCTTTAGAACTTGGTTTGCCATGGGCGATATTAATTCCGCCATTAGGTTGGCAGGGATTTTAATGACTTTTGTAATTGTTTTAATATCCCTTGAGAAGCTCTTGCGGGGACGCAAACGGTTTAGTTATTCTACGACTAAAATTCAGCCCCTTACTCGGGTCAAATTATCAGGTTTACAAGGTGGCATCGCTTGTACTTATGGTCTTGTGATTTTTGCCTTGGGTTTTATAATTCCAACCCTGCAGCTTATGTATTGGACTTTTTTAAGCTATGAAAAAGTTCTGAATTATACCTTTGTAGAAGGACTGATTAATTCTATATTTTTGGCCTTGCTTGCTGCAGCTATTACCACTGTTGTGGCCTTAACTATCGCAAATTATAGTAGAGTACAAGAGGGTTTGATAGGAAAAATTTATGCTAAAATATCCGTTTTAGGCTATTCTATTCCGGCCGCTGTAATAGCAGTTGGCGTTATTGTTTTTTTTATTGGCCTTGATAATAATCTCTACTGGCTTTATACAAAGTTTGATCCTGAGACCAGTAAGTTAATCTTAAGTTCAAGTTTGGTGATGTTAACTTTTGCCTACGTCATCAGGTTTTTAGCAGTTGCCTTTAATTCTATCGAAACCGGCTTCGAGAAAGTGGGCAAAAATTTTTTTGAAGCCTCAAAAATGTTAGGCATGTCTACCACCAGAACCTTTTTCAAAGTTGACCTGCCGTTGATAAAACCAGCAACCGCAGCAGCTTTTTTTATGGTTTTTTTAGATGTATTAAAGGAATTACCACTGACGCTACTACTTCGTCCCTTTAACTTTAATACCCTAGCCACAAAGACTTTTGAGTATGCCAATGATGAGATGATTCATGAAGCTGCTATTGCGTCTTTGATGATTATTCTTATAAGTATAGTATCCATCTACTTTTTTAATAAGCTGACCGGTAAGGAGGTAAACTGATGTATTTAGAGATAAAAGATCTCAGTTTTAAATATAAGGGTTCAAAAGAGTATGTTATCGAAGGGTTTAATCTTTCCATGGAGAAGGGCGAAATAGTTTCTCTGTTTGGAGAAAGCGGTTGTGGAAAGAGTACGATTTTGCGCTTAATTGCAGGGCTAGAGAAGCCTAATGCCGGTACAATAAAAATAGAACAGAAAACAATGGTTAACGAAGATAGCTTCGTATTAGCCGAAAAGAGGGGAGTCGGTATGGTGTTCCAGGACTATGCATTGTTTCCCCATATGACTGTAAATGGTAATATCAAGTTCGGTTTAAAGAATATGAGTAAGCAAGAAAAGCAAACTAGACTTAAAGAGGTTTTAGAGCTAGTTAACTTAGAAGGTTATGGCGATAGATATCCTTATGAGTTAAGCGGTGGTCAGCAACAAAGAGTTGCTATAGCTAGAGCTCTTGCGCCGAAACCTTCGCTATTATTGTTGGACGAACCCTTTAGTAACCTTGATCGAGACTTGCAACACAAGATTCGTAAAGAATTAAAAAGTATTATTCAAAAGGCAGGAATTACTTCGATTTTTGTAACTCATGACCGGGAGGATTCAAAAGTAGTTGCCGATAGAATAGTTATTTTAAAAAATTTTCCAAGAATACTTGCAAATAATAAAAACATATGATATCATTCTGTATAGTGTTAAAAAGTTGTGAAAAACTGAAAGAATCTTTTCGGCCCCTTTAGGATATAATAAAGGTCATAAAGGTCAGAAGGTGTTTCAAGTTATTTCCCTTTTTGATTCAAAATTATAATTTTTTAGGAGGCTGCAACATGCAAGGAAAAGTAAAATGGTTTAACGCAGAAAAGGGTTTTGGTTTTATCGAGTCTAACGATGGTGGAGATGTATTCGTACATTTCTCAGCTATCCAAGGTGATGGATTCAAGACTTTAGAAGAAGGTCAATCAGTTGAATTCGACGTTGTTGAAGGTAACCGTGGTCCTCAAGCGGCTAACGTTGTTCGCTTATAATAAAAGCAAATAATGGTGAGAAAAGGCATTTCCGAGTTCTCGGAAATGTCTTTTTTACATTTACTGATTATAATTTAACTCAAAATAGTTAATCATAGAAAGAAAGTGCAATAATCGCACGCAAATCTAATTATAGTGAAAAAGGAGAAATAATATGACTACATTTAATGAAATGGGTCTTAGTGAATCACTTACTAAGGCAATTTCCAACATGGGCTTCGAGGAGGCAACGCCTATTCAGGCTAGCACTATTCCTGCAGTCCTAAAGGGTAAGGATATCATTGGCCAAGCACAAACAGGTACTGGTAAAACAGCTGCCTTTGGAATCCCTTTAATTGAAAAAATCAACGTTAGCGAGGGAAGTATCTCTGCGCTCGTTGTTACGCCTACTAGAGAATTAGCTGTGCAGGTAGCAGAAGAACTTAACAAAATTGGCCAGTTCAAAGGAATTCGTGCCCTACCTATCTATGGAGGGCAAGATATTAATCGTCAAATGAGGTCTTTAAGAAATAGACCACATATTATCGTGGGAACCCCAGGAAGACTAATGGACCACATGCGCAGAAAAACAGTTCGTTTAGACCAAGTCATTATGGCCATCCTAGACGAAGCTGATGAGATGCTAAATATGGGATTCATTGACGATATTAGAGAAATCCTAAAGGATTTACCTGGAGAGCGTCAGACATTGCTTTTCTCAGCAACCATGCCTAGACAGATTCAAGATCTAGCCCAGACTTTCATGAAGAATCCTGAGATTATTAGTGTTAAGTCTAAAGAAATGACCGTTCCTAATATGGATCAGCATTACATAGAAGTTCAAGAAAGACAAAAGTTTGATGTACTTTGTCGTCTATTAGATATTCAATCACCTGATTTAGCAATTATCTTCGGAAGAACTAAAAAAAGAGTAGATGAACTTCATGAAGCCTTAAATAAGCGTGGCTATTCAGCTGAGGGTATTCATGGTGATCTTACACAAGCAAAGAGAGATAGTGTAATGCGTAAGTTTAAAGAAGGCATTACTGAGATCTTAGTGGCAACAGATGTGGCTGCACGCGGGTTAGACATTAGTGGAGTAACCCATGTTTACAATTTTGACATTCCACAAGACCCAGAGAGCTATGTACATAGAATTGGTAGAACAGGACGTGCAGGTAAACACGGTTTAGCAACTACCTTTGTAACTCCGAGGGAAATTGGCCATTTGAAGCTTATCCAACGATTAACAAAACGCGAAATCGATCGCAAACCGGTTCCGTCTATTAATGAGGCCATCGAAGGTCAGCAAAAATTAACTATAGATCGCCTTATGAAGGCAGTAGAAGAAAACAATGTCCAACAATACAAGGCCTTAGCACAATCCCTATTACAGGATGGAGATTCCGTTACCTTGTTATCGGCGGCTTTAAAGTTACTAACAAAAGAGCCTGATAGTGCACCGGTTTCATTAAGTGAAGAAGCACCTTTAAGATCTAAAAAGGGAGCTGGCCAGCCATCAGCTTATCATCGCCGCAATGAAAGAGGCGGCAAAGGTAGAGAAGAAGGCGGTAATAAGGGCTATCAAGGATACAAAGGCAACAAAGGCGCAAAAGGTAAAGGCAAAAGCTACAGCGATAGAACCAAGAAAAGCTCTTATTAATATTAAATTAAAAAAATGATATAATGTTTTTCGTGTAAAGGGGTGATGTTAATGAGTGGTATTGCTGGTGAGGGCTGTGAAACAGTAATTCCTTTAAACGAAAGACAACCAATTAAAGATATTGAGCGGAGTATCATTACTAAATACAGAAAAGATCTATGGGCTAAGTTCGTTAGAGCGATTAAAGACTTTGAAATGCTTAAAGAGGGCGATAAAGTTGCCATAGCCATGTCGGGTGGTAAGGATAGCCTTCTAATGGCTAAGCTGTTTCAAGAGTTGAAGCGCCATAACAAATATCAGTTCGAACTAGAGTTTATCGTTATGGATCCGGGCTATCATCCAAGCGTTAAGGAACTATTAATTGATAACTGTGAGCATCTACAAGTTCCCATACATATATTTGAATCTCAGATCTTTGAGATATTAGATGAAAAAGCCAGGGATAAACCTTGCTATCTTTGCGCCAGAATGCGTAGAGGGGCGTTGTATTCTAAGGCCCAGGAGTTAGGCTGTAACAAGCTTGCACTAGGACATCACTTTAATGATGTTATCGAGACTACATTGTTAAATACGCTTTATACAGGTAACTTTGAAACTATGTTACCTAAGCTAAAGTCTACTAACTTCAAAGGCATTGAGCTGATTCGCCCTCTATATTACGTCGAAGAGAGTAATATCCAAAAGTTTACTCAGGAAAGCGGGATCTGGCCTCTTAACTGTGCCTGTATGGTTGCCGCTAAAAGAACTTCAAACAAGCGTGTTGAGATAAAAGCCTTAATTAAAGATCTGAAAGAAAAGTTTCCAGATGTAGATAAAAGTATTTTTAATGCAGCTCAAAATGTAAATATGCATTGTATTTTAGGTTGGCGCAAACAAGGCAAAAGATACTCTTATCTAGACTTTTATGACGAAGAATAGCAAAAATTTATATACAAAAGCAATCTGAAGGTCGTTACTAGACGGCCTTTTTTGCATTGCAGAAACATATGTTTTCCCGTCCAAATACAAATATTTCCGTATAAAAATAGGTTGTTTAAATGCTGATTAGTCAGTATAATTATATGTGCTCATGGACAGAAAGGAGATGGCATATGTCATTAACAAAAAAGATTCTAATCGGCATGCTTCTTGGTGCTATTCTTGGAATTATACTTAATCTTGTAACACCGGAGTACTTTGAGGTGGCAAAAACCTACGTACTTGACCCAATGGGGAAAATATTCATTAATCTAATAAAGATGCTGGTGGTTCCGATTGTTACTGTATCTCTAATTCTAGGTACTGCGGGAATTAGTGATCCTAAAAAATTAGGTAGAATTGGGATTAAAACCATTACCTTTTTCCTTATTACAACTGCTATCGCCCTGATTTTGGCAATCGGGTTTGCCTCTGTAATTCAACCTGGGGCAGGAGACTTTCAATTAGAAGGGGTAACCTTTGAAGCTGTTGAAGCTCCTCCGATAATGGATACATTATTAAACATAATCCCAACTAATCCAATTAAAGCAATGGTAGAAGGAAATATGTTACAGGTTATTTCTTTCTCAATGATTATAGGTTTCGGCTTATCAAGATTGGGTAGTAAAACAAAAGAATTATTTAGACTAATGGAGCAAGCAAATGATGTCTTAATGTACTTAGTACAAGCGATTATGAAGTTGGCTCCCTACGGTGCCTTTGCCCTAATAGCTATAGCGGTAGGAGGACAAGGAATAGACGCACTTCTAGCCATGGGTAAATACTTTCTGGTAGTTTTACTGGTGCTTTTTGTTCATGCAATTGTAACTTACGGAAGTGTTGTTTCAATCTTAGGTAGAATGAATCCGATCACTTTCTTTAAAGAGTTTTCGCCCGCAATGATTGTGGGTTTCAGTACTTCTAGTAGTGCGGCTACTTTACCTGTTTCTATGGAAATCGCGCAAAAGAACTTAAAGATTCCTAAGGCCATTAGTGGTTTTGTACAGCCTTTAGGCGCAACCATAAACATGGATGGAACAGCAATAATGCAGGGAGTTGCCACGGTTTTCATTGCTCAAATCTATGGTGTTGAAATAGGTTTAAACGAAATTTTGATTATCGTTTTAACAGCCACTCTAGCTAGCATTGGTACCGCCGGTGTGCCTGGCGTTGGCTTGATAATGTTATCAATGGTATTTACTGCCATTGGCCTACCTGTGGATGCTATTGCTATGGTGTTAGGTGTAGACCGTTTACTGGATATGACTCGTACCGCAGTAAACATTACCGGAGATGCAGCCTGTGCAGTTTATATTGCAAAATCGGAAGAAAATAAAAAATAAAGCTAAAAATTTATAAGGTAAAAGCAAAATCCCGCTCACCAGTAGCGGGATTTTTTTGCACAATATTGAAGAACTGATTATTTATTGACATCATGTAGCAGCTGGATTTCTTCCTCGGTCAATTCACGGTACTTCCCAAGATCAAGGTTTTCATCTAGTTTCAAGGGCCCCATACTGAGACGCTTAAGATAAGTAACCTGCTTTCCAACAGCCTCAAACATTCTTTTAACTTGATGGAACTTTCCTTCATAAATTGTTAGTTCGATTTCTGAAAGCTCTCCTGAGACTAGAATAGTTAGTTGGCCCGGAAGAGTGAGGTAACCATCTTCAAGAGTAACACCCTCACCGAAAGTCTTAATATCTTCCTCAGTAACCTGTCCTGCTATCTTAGCATAATAGGTCTTCGGTACATGTTTTTTGGGGGATAATAATTTATGAGTCAACTTACCATCGTTAGTTAACAATAGAAGCCCCTCGGTATCCTTGTCGAGCCTACCCACAGGAAAAGGCTGAAAAGCTTGGTGTTGTTCTGTAAGCAAGTCTAAGACTACTTCCGAACATCTATCTTTAGTAGCAGATAATACACCCGGAGGTTTGTTAAGCATTAAATAAACGTATTCCTGATAAGTAATTAATTCCCCATTTACCTCTATTTGATCTGAATTGGGAATAACATGCTGTCCGGGGTCCTTAGTGATTACATTGTTAACTTTAATTTTCCCTTTTTTGGCCATCTGCTTGATTTCTTTTCGGGTGCCAATACCCATGTGAGTTAAAATTTTATCCAGTCTCTGGCTTTTGTCTGTCATAAGAGTCACCTGCCTTCTAATCTAATCTGCTAATCCATCCGGCGCCAGCCTGGCGGATACTCATTTTTCAACCAATTACCGGCGCTTTTAGCCCAACCTAAAGGATAACCGTCGATAGACAGTAGGTACCAACCCTTAGACCAAGTTTTACCCTCCTGCTGTATAGTTTCTCCTCGCAGATAGCGAACAGCCAGGGCGTATTCCTCTTCGCTCTTACTCGATAAATCTAAGCCCTGTTCTGCTAAGGCCACGGCCTCCTCCGGTAATCCTAAAGCAAAGGCTTGACTTGGGCGAAACCTTCCTTTTTCAACAGTTCCCAATAGCCAACCGGAGCGCAGAATCCTAAGGCCTCGCAGTTCCGGTAGAGTGAGGCTTTCCCAAAGGATATGACCTGCTCGTTCCACAAGTTGACCGCCCTCAGGCAACCATCTCTGCCAATAATCCGGGTTACCCCAGACCTGCTTAGAAAAGTCGGTCAGAGCTTGTTCAGTTGCTGCAGAAAGTATAAAACTATTTTCATTTTTCCGAGAAAACTGCTCAGTATGCATGCTAACCTCCAACTCAGCCTGGCCTGTTCTTTTTAACTTTGCTGCAAAATGCCCTTCACCCTCAATTTGGTGTGGCCACAAACGCTTCACTTTGCTTAGTTCAAAATCTGGGTGGGCCAGCAAGAAGTTATTAATTTGCTCTTCATTTTCGCCGGTGGAAAAGGTACAAGTTGAGTAAACTAGTTCTCCTCCTAGGCGAAGAAGCCTTGCCGCAACTGCTAGGATCTCTCGTTGCCAATTGACATATTTAGTGACTTCATCCTCACTCCAACTATTTATCATATCGGGCTCTTTGCGAAACATTCCCTCGCCGGAACAAGGAGCATCAACCAAAATCTTATCAAAAAAGCCTGTAAAGTATTGACTTATTTTTTCGGGACTTTCGTTTAATACTATAGCATTGCTAACCCCATACTTTTCAATGTTTTTCAAGAGAACTTTAGCTCTCTGTTGGTTTAGGTCATTAGTAACCAGAAGTCCCTTAGAACCAATCCTTGCAGCTATTTGAGCTGACTTTCCACCGGGAGCGGCACATAAATCTAAAACTCGCTCACCGGGCTTAACATCTAAAAGTTCCACGGGATACATGGCGCTAGGTTCTTGGATATAGTAAAGACCTGCAGAGTAGAGTGGTGACTTACCAGGTCTAACCTCAAGGTCGTTATAGTAAAAACCATCACTACACCAGGGCACCTGCTTTTCTAAATAAGGAAGTGCTTCTTGTAAATCACTAGGAGTTATCTTTAAGCCGTTAGCACGAAGTCCGGACAGCCGTGGCTGCTCATAACTTTTTAGGAAATGAGGAAAATCTGGACCCAGTAGTGCTTCCATTTTGCTAATAAATTGCTGAGGTAGTTTCATTACGTCCAATTACCATTTCTGAAAATAGGTTCTAAAGTCCCATCGGCTAATTCGCCATCGATATCTAGCTTAGCCGAACCAACCATAAAATCAACATGAGTTAGACTAGTATTAGCTCCTTTTTGTTTTAATTCTTCTTCACTCATAGCTGCACCGCCTTCAAGGCAAGGGGTATAAGCACTTCCAATTGCCAGGTGACAGGATGCGTTTTCATCAAATAAAGTATTGAAGAAAATAATATCTGTGTCCGAGATAGGTGAGTTATGCGGAACAAGCGCCACCTCACCGAGATAGTGTGAGCCTTCATCTGTTTCGACTAAGTGCTTCAGGTTTTCGTAACCTTTAGCAGCTGAAAAATCAACAATTTTCCCTTTAGCAAAGGTTAGTTTGAAGTTTTCAATGAGACTACCCTGATAGTTTAAAGGCTTTGTACTTGAGACTGTTCCCGTCACGCCTTCTTTTAAAGGTAGAGTAAAGACCTCTTCTGTAGGCATGTTGGCGAAGAAATATACTCCATCTTTATTTTCTCCGCCTCCGCCAATCCAAATATGGCCTTCGGGAAGCTCAATAGTTAAATCTGTACCGGGAGCTTTGTAATACAACTTCTTATATCTTTTCTCGTTTAAATATTTAACTCGCTCTTGTAAGTTAGTATCATGTTCTTTCCAAGCTTGAATAGGGTCCTCTAAATCTACCCTGGTGGCTTTAAAAATGGCTTCCCAAAGTAGGTCAACTTGTTCAGATCCATCCTTATTAGGAAAGACCTTAGCGGCCCAGGCTTCAGAGGGAATAGCCAGGATTGACCAGCTGACTTGATCTGTCATGGTATAGTTACGAAACTTTTTCATAGCTAGCCCGGCAGTCTTGTTAGCCGTGGCAATTTTGTTGATGTCTACCCCTTCTAAGAGGTCCGGATTAGTGGAGACCACAGATAGGAAAGCAGCGCCAGCTTCGGCCAGCTCTTCGAAACCTTTAGCTTTCCAGATTGGAAATTCTTTAAAGGCCTCTTCCGGTGCATGGTCATATTTAATTCTAGTTATTTCATCATCATTCCACTCCACATGGACGTTTTTAGCTCCCACCTCGTAGGCTTTCTTAGATATTAACCGCACGAACTTAGCGGAAGAAATAGGGGCGTTAACAACTAAAGTTTGGCCGGGCTGAATGTTTACTCCCACTTTAACTCCAAGCTCAGCATATTTTGCTAAATTTTCTTCATATGTAGGCATAGTCTCATCTCCTTTAACATTATTTGCTATTTACATTCTACAGAGTTACTAGTTTTAAAACAAGGAAAAACCATTATTTACTTGATAGCATTTGAAATAAATGGCTTTTTATGATATATATAATAAATGAACTATATAATATAGGCTCATTATAGGTACTTAAGTCTCCTAAAGGAAGGTTGATATAAGTGGAAGAAAAAAGAGTTTCGTCTAATTTTATTAAAAACATCGTGATTGAGGATTTAAAATCGGGCAAGCGAGAAGAAGTAATCACTAGATTTCCACCTGAGCCTAACGGCTACTTACATATAGGGCATGCCAAGTCTATTATTCTTAACTTTGATTTAGCGGATGAATTTAATGGCAAAACTAATCTTCGTTTTGATGATACGAACCCACTCAAAGAAGATACCGAATACGTAGAATCCATCAAAGCGGATGTGGAGTGGTTAGGCTATAAATGGGACGATTTGTTTTTTGCCTCTGACTATTTTGAAGAGATGTATAATAGGGCAGTAGTCCTAATGAAAAAGGGCAAAGCCTATGTCTGCGATCTAACAGCTGAGGAGATTAGAGCAACGCGAGGCTCACTTACAGAACCGGGTAAGGAAAGTCCCTTTAGAAATAGAACTCCCGAGGAAAACCTCGGGCTATTTGAGCAAATGCGTAAAGGTGAATTTAAAGACGGTGAAAAAGTAGTTCGGGCAAAAATTGATATGGCTTCGCCTAACTTAAACATGAGAGATCCTGTGCTTTATCGTATCGCGCGTGCCACACATCATAATACAGGAGATAAATGGTGTATCTATCCGATGTATGATTTTGCTCACCCGATAGAAGATGCCATTGAAGGGGTCACTCACTCTATTTGCACCCTTGAGTTCGAAGATCATCGTCCCCTATATAACTGGGTTATTGAAGAATGTGAAATGGCAAGCCAACCGCAACAAATTGAGTTTGCTAGATTAAACTTGACCAATACCGTAATGAGCAAAAGAAAACTGAAACAGCTGGTGGAAGAAAATTTTGTTGATGGCTGGGATGATCCTCGTATGCCTACAGTCTCCGGCTTACGTCGTCGAGGTTACACTTCTGAGGCCATAAGGAGTTTCTGCCGAGAAATTGGTGTTGCTAAAAATAATAGTACCGTTGACGCTCAGATGTTAGAGCACTTTGTAAGAGAAGATTTAAAACTTAAGGCTCTCCGTACTATGGCCGTTATAAAGCCATTGAAGGTTGTCATAACTAATTATCCTGAAGACCAGGTTGAAAGCTTAGATGCGGAGAATAATTCGGAGAATCCGGACCTAGGAATCCGACAAATAACGTTCTCTAGAGAGATATATATTGAACAAGATGACTTTATGGAAAATCCACCAAGTAAATATTTTAGATTATTCCCAGGTAACGAAGTAAGATTAAAGCATGCCTATTTTATCAAATGCAACGAAGTTATTAAAGATGAGCAAGGAAACATCACAGAAATTCACTGCACCTATGACCCGGAAACCAAAAGCGGCACTGGTTTTACAGGGCGCAAGGTAAAGGGCACCCTACACTGGGTAGATGCCAAAAATTCAATACCGGCAGAGTTTCGTCTTTATGAGTCCTTGATTTTAGATGAAGAGCAAGCAGCAGGAGAGACCTTCTTAGATAATGTTAATCCTAACTCCTTAGAAGTATTAAAAGGCTTCGTCGAGCAAAACATGGAGGATGTTAAGGCTCAAGATAAGTTCCAATTCTTTAGACATGGGTATTTTAACGTAGATCCTAAGCAAGCCTTAGAGAATAAGATAGTTTTTAACAGAATTGTATCTTTGAAGAGTTCATTTAAAATGTAAAAATAAAATATGAGAAAGAAAATACATGTTTGAAACTGCTCACATTTGTGAGCAGTTTTTTTGATTTTAGGATCAGTTTCTGTCTAGCATCAATTGTAAGCTTTCACAAAATTAGACAAATGTAATTCTAATAAGAAGAAAATCTTTGTCCAGACGGGCAATATATGTCAGTTTATGGGTGGAACTCCGTAACAATCCCCTACTGCGGTAATAATTTATTAATTATTTTCAAAAAAGTAGTAAACTGCCACTATAAGTTTACGACAAATTTGAAAAAATGACGAAATTTGAAAAGCCCGACATAAAGGGACTCTTCTTACTTTAATGGTAACCTAATGCAAAATATTCTGACAAATATAACAAGGAGTATGTCGTATAAATGGAGATACTACAAGGATTTTGCCAGTAACTTCTTAAAAACACCCCGTTATTTCGCGTAAATTTATCCACTCTTTGTTGTATATTATAGACACAAAAGAATAACTTGGTTCGAAGGAAGACATAATTCCTTCGATTAGTGGAAACTATGATATTTTTCTCTTACTTGGGCATCTTGGGAAAAAAGGAGTTTATGATGCAACCGGCCGCTATATTGGTTACTAACCAGTATAGCTTTTTTATTTCTTAATAAGGAGTGATCTAATGGTAAAAGTTACAGTTAGCGCTAAAGTATCCAATGAAACGGCTGAACAAATAAACGACACAGGATTTTCAATATCTGATGTAATGGTCGCCGGTGTAGAAATATTTCTAAATCTATCTCCCGAGGAACAAAAAGAACTAATTTGGGAGCAACGTCAACGTAAGAGAAGAGAAAGAGTTTTTACCAAATATAATATGAAGAATGAAGAAAATTAGAGGTCATATATGAGAGCTAAGTTTGATTTATTTGATGTTTCGCTTGTGGCAGCCGGCTTCCTCGTTCCGCTGGTGTTTATGAAGGTTCAGTTGGGGATATTGCAGATATCGATAATCGAAGTAATTGTTCCTTTAATGGTAATCGGATTTCTACTAAGGATGAGGAGAGAAAAATGGAAGCTACAGTTCTCGATACCAGATAAGATTTATCTTTTAATTTTAATTTGGACAGGCCTTTCGCTTTTCAAGGCCATTGACTTAACTAAGTCTCTAAATGAGTGGATATGGCTTTTAGAATCAGGATTGGTTTTCTATATGGTTGAGCATGGCATAAAGGGAAAGGAAAAGATAATACGGTTAGTAATGATGTGGAGTTATGGAGCGATAGCTGTAGCAACTTTAGGGCTACTACATTATGGATCTTCAATTTTTGCTGGAGATGGCCCAGTTAGGGTGTCGTCAACGCTTCTAAATGCAAACACACTTTCCGGATATCTAATAATCTTTATACCGGTGTTAATAGCCTTCAAGTATGGCCGGAGACTAGACCAACGAATCTTTTGGGGAATACTTGCCACAATATTGAGTACTGCTCTTGTAGCAACCTATACACGTGGTGGGTGGATAGCAATAATTTTAGCATTATCCATAATGGCACTGATGCTAAAGGATAAAAGCTTAATTGGCTTTATGATAGTTTACATTTTGATATACAGCTGGGCCGTTCCATCGGTTACCGAAAGGGCCGCCACTGGTTTGGATCCTATGGCTGATGGCAATGGGAACGCTCGGATACACTTATGGTTAACAGGTTTAAAGATGGCTCAGGAAGCTCCTATAACAGGAGTTGGGGTAGGAAACTATTATCACCTTCATGACGCCTATATGGACAAGTATCCGGAAGTTGGACAAGGGTTTATACCCTTGGAACCACACAATTCCTTTATAAAGTATCTGGCAGAAACCGGTTTGGTAGGTTTGAGTTTATTTTTTTTATTTCTGGGAGTGATAGCTACAAGAATCTTGGCCCTATTTAAGCATCTAAGATCAAATCCTTTAATTATAGGCACCTTATGTGGAATGATTGCGTTTCTACTGCAAAGTAATACTAACAGCTTGTTCCACGACTCCAGAGTAGCTTTTGCAGCCTGGATGGTCATAGGGATGGTAACTAATTTTACAGGCAAGGTGTATTCAGAATATTATGGCAGTTCATTCCCTTTTAATCGGCTATGTATGCCGACCCGGGGGTTGAAATATGAACCAAAGATAAATTTTATAAGGGAGGTGAAAAGAATGGAATTATTAAAGAGATTGGTAGTTGAAGAAGAAGGACAAGGTATGGCTGAGTATGCACTTATCCTTGCTGGAATTGCCGTAGTGGTTATGGTTGTTATAGGTACACTTGGTACAGCAATTAGTAACAAATTTACACAGATAACAAATAAACTTAATTCTAACTAATTCACTAGCTGATGGGGGGCGTGAGCCCCCTCTTAAATAAGGGAGGTTTATTATGGCACTAATAGTAGTGACCATTTTTGCAGTTTTAATAACTAGTCTTATAGATTTAAAAACTAACAAAATACCAAACTGGATAACCTTGCCCACCATTGTTTTAGGAATTATATTTAATTTTTATTATTCGGGCTTAAACGGGTTAGAAATTTCAATGTTCGGGTTCTTACTTGGAATTGGGTTACTAATAATCCCCTTTTCGTTAGGGGGAATGGGTGCAGGAGACGTTAAACTCCTTGCGGCTCTAGGTGCTCTAAATGGCACTGACTTCGTGTTTAATACCTTTTTATATAGCGCTGTAGCAGGTGGTCTAATGGCTCTAGTTTTAGTCGTAGCAAAAGGAAAGTTAAAATTCATGGTTTACAACATACTCTTATCTATCCCTAACTTTTCTATAAATAGCATTAAACAGAAGCAAATTCCGATGCTGGCCATGTCCTCGGGGATAAGATTTCCCTATGGTTTAGCTTTTTTGGTAGGGACTCTTTGCACTTATTGGGTGGGGTGGTGATATAAGTAGTGAGAAAATTATTAAAAAACAATAGAGGTCAAGCCCTTGTGGAACTAGCATTAGCTTTGCCAGTACTAATATTTCTTTTATTTGCCATTATGGAAAGCGGGCGAATATTTGGAGGGTATGTAGAACTTCAACATGCCGCTAGAGATGGAGCAAGATACGCTTCTGTTAACACTTCTAGGACTGAAGCGGAAGTCAAACAATATATTAAAGATAGATTGGTAATGCTTAACCCTCAAAAACTCGATGAAAACAGTAGCAACTTTGATTTTAATAGGTTACCCCTTGCGGGTACAAATCAAGAGGATCGGTGGGTTGAGATCACATTAATTTATCCTTTAGAGATAGTTACCCCCATAGTCAGTTCTATAACAGGAAACCCTTTTAAATTAAAAGTTCATATAGCGATGAGGAGTGAGTAGGAGGTAATGATGAAGAATATTTTATTTAATGAAAAAGGTGCAACCGTAGTCGTAGTGGCTTTAGCAATGATTACTTTAATAGGGTTTACGGCGTTAACCATTGATGGGGGGTATTTATATTTTAAACATACAAGGCTCCAAGATATAGCCGATGCGGTGGCACTTGCCAGTGCAAATCAGATAGGAGAGACTCAAGGTGGGGAAAATCTAAAGAAAAAGAAAGCCTTTGAAAAAGGGTTACTGTATACAGAAAAAAACAATATTCTGGTAACATCACCCAACAACACTACTTATACAGCAAACATAATTTATTCCGGGAACGAGGCAGGCACATTGACTATGGAATTTCCAAATGATCTACAATTAGTCAAGGTTAACCTAAAGATTAATGCCAAAAATTATTTTGCTAAAATTTTCAATTCGAACTCTAGCGCAATTAATGTTTCGGCTACAGCACTGTTAGGCCAAGCTGATACACAAACGGGGGGGTTAGTGCCAGTTGGCATAGTTGGAGATAACCCCGATGATGAAAGCGATGACTATATCCCCGGAGTTCAATATAACATGACCTTAAGCTCAGGCGAGGGATCTAGTGGTAATCATGGATATTTGAACTTTGGTCAACCAAGTTATTTTAATGATTACCTTCAATCTGGATATGACGGAACCTTACAAGTCGGTGATACTGTTGAAACCAAGACAGGGCTGGATGTAGGTTTAGTAGCAAAGGCGCTTGAACTTCGCATAAAGGATGACACCTGTACTTTTGATAGTTACGATGAAGATTGTCCGCGACTTATTTATACACCAATTGTAGATGGATATGGAGAATCCGGAAGTTCTACCATCACAATAATTGGGTTTGCAGCATTTTTTCTGGAGGATTATATTCATCAAGGCAATGAAATTACACTGGTTGGTCGATTCGTGGAAATGGTATCTTCGGAAGATATAGCTCCAAGTAATTTAGGATATACGGTTCAAGCCGTAAGGTTGGTTGACTAGTTCTTAAGAATAAGGAGGGCAACATGAAAGACTCTAAATCAAAAGTCTGGCTCATCATAACAGTGATTATAGGTATCGTAACTAGTTTAATCGTTACTAATTATCTTAAGGGCATTCAACAGGTGGTTGCAAAGGAAGATATCACTACCATTGTAATTGCATCGGCAAAAGTTTCTCAAGGAACGAGATTAACTTCGGAGATGGTAAAAACAATTGAGATACCTACTCATAATGCGCCGAAAAGTGCAGTAAGCGATATTGGTCAAGTAATAAATAAGTTTACCACAGTAGATTTATGGCCAGAGGATTATATCTTTAACGATAAGTTGACCACGGAAAATACTAGTACGGAATTGATGTATAAGATTCCTAAGGGGAAGAGAGCGATTACTATAGCAGTTAATACCACTTCTGGAGTAGGGGGACACATTAAGCCGGGACATTTTGTAGACATATTACTTAAGTATCAACCTTCGGAGAAGCCTGAGGGTAATAAGGCTGCTACAATGCTACAAAATATTCAGGTTTTAGCCGTTGGAATTCAACTAGCAAAAATAGAAGGTGCTCAGCCAGCGGGAGATGTAACTCTAGCAGTAACACCTGAGGAGGCACAAGTTATCACTTTAGCAGAAGGCATAGGTAAAGAAAGCTTAAAATTAATTCTGCGTTCTTCGGACGAAAAAGACAAAACTAAAATTAGTAGCTTTAATTTAAAATCTTTATATGAAACATATCCTTAACGAACATAAATGGAGGTGCTTTGTTTGGACCAGACAACAATCCTGATAATTGACCCTACAGAAACTAATGATTTAAAGCAACGATTATCTAAGTACCCTGAATTACGAGTTTTAGGTGACTTCAATAACGTAGATATCGGCTTTACGCAGGCCGAAAGATACCAACCCAATATCATCATTTTAAATGTTGATCTTCTTGGAATAGATATATTATCTATCGCTGAAACCTTTGCTATGGAATTCCCATTAACAAGTTTGATCCTTTTAACAAGTTCAAAGAGCAGAAGAGTTTTTAGATATGCTCTTCAGTCAGGAGCTAAGGACGTTCTTACTCTACCGATAGAGGGTGAGCAGCTATATAACATGATAAAAAGGGTTGTGGGTCAAGAACAAAGACGTCAACAACTGATTACAGTTCAAAAAAAAGAGAGACCACAGTTTAAAACAATTACCGTCTTTAGTACCAAAGGTGGAGTTGGTAAATCTACAGTTGCTCTTAATTTAGCCTTGGCTATTAGAAAAAATACTAAGAAAAGAGTTGCGCTTGTAGATTTAGACCTAATGTCAGGAAATATAGCATTGATGTCAGGAGTGACCTGGAAAAGGTCAATTAAAGATCTAGTTGATGAAATGAACAACTTAGATGAAGAAACTCTGGATAATTATCTTGTAAAGCACCCGTCAGGGGTTAGAATCTTATCGGCACCAATTCAAGCCGAATATGCTAACTTCATTCAAGCGGAACATGTTGAGAAAGTTTTGGCCCAGCTTTCGAAGTCATTTAATTATGTAATTATTGATGCTCCGGCTCATTTTCATGACACTGTAATTCCTGCCTTAGAACGGGCGGAGGATATCTTGCTTTTGACCACATTAGATCTCGCTTCGATTCAAAATTTAAAGCAGTGTATGGAGCTGCTAATAGGGTTATCTATGCATTCTAAAGCGAGACTAATTATAAATCGGATGGGTTATGCCGGTGGGTTAAAAGTTAGTGACCTTGAGGAAGAGTTGGGAATGCACGTTCACAGCATTATACCTGACGCTGAAAAGGCTGCTATTAATGCAGTAAATACGGGTGAGCCTATCGTGTTATCGGCTAAAAATTCAATAGTAGCTAAAGAGTTTGATAGTCTAGCTTCAAGGTTAATGACAGACGATGATTCATCCAAAGCTGGCCTAGGAGGCTGGGGTATAAGGTTTAGAAGGTAGGTGAACAGCATATGTCCTTATTGCAGAAAAAGCTTGAACAGAAAAGAAGGCAACAACAGGAAAAAGAAACTAGTAATGACTTTGTCCCCACAGGGCCTTCTACTAAAGAAGTCTGGCGTCAAGTTAAAGATGGAGTAATGCAAGAAATTATCAAATCAATAGATCTTGAGACAATGGACACGATGGAGGGTTCCGAAAGGTCAAACTATATATCCAAAGAAGTTGGAGATTTAGTGGCAAAAGTGGTAGATGAGCTAGACATCACCTTCACAAAGGGTGAGACCCACCGAATAATAGGAGAGCTTGTAAGTGAAATCATTGGTTATGGACCAATAACTGCTCTTTTAGCAGACCCTACCATAACGGAAATTATGGTAAATGGACCTCGGCAGGTTTTTATAGAAAGAAAGGGTAGGTTGGAGCTTGCCAATATAAGTTTCAAGGATAATAATCATCTTTTACATATAATTGAACGGATAGTGGCCCCATTGGGTAAACGTATCGACGAGAGTTCACCAATGGTAGATGCCCGGCTCCCTGATGGGTCTAGGGTAAACGCAACTGTTCCACCCATTTCTCTCGATGGTCCAACAATAACGATTAGGAAATTTTCCGAAACCCCATTTGCAATGAATGACCTTATCCAATTTGGCACTTTAACAACGGATATGGCAGTTTTCATTCGGGCCTGTATAGAAGGCAAACAAAACATCATTGTTGGTGGGGGAACCGGTAGCGGTAAAACCTCCACACTGAATGTGCTATCTTCATTTATTCCTTATAGTGAGCGAATTGTAACTATTGAGGATGCAGCAGAATTACATTTGCTTCAGAACCATGTAGTACGCTTAGAGGCTAGGCCCGCCAATATAGAAGGAAAAGGTAAAATTAGCATACGAGAATTGGTTGTTAATTCACTAAGAATGAGACCTGACAGGATAGTAGTTGGTGAGGTTCGTGGAGGAGAAGCTCTAGATATGTTACAGGCCATGAATACTGGCCACGATGGAAGTTTAACAACAGGACATGCAAATTCGCCACGTGATTTGCTCTCGCGTTTAGAAACTATGGTTTTAATGGCAGGTATTGAGCTACCACTAAAAGCAATTCGTGAGCAAGTTTCCTCAGCAGTTAATGTAATCGTATTTCAATCCAGGATGAGAGATGGTTCTAGAAAAATCACACATATTACTGAAGTTTTGGGTATGGAAGGCGATGTAATTACCCTCCAAGATATTTTTGTATTCGAAGAAAAGGGAACCAATAAGGATGGAAGCGTCCATGGGAATTTTAGGGCAACCGGTGTGGTCCCCAAGTGTCTGACTATCTTAGAATCTAAAGGCATAAGGGTCCCTATAACCGTATTTAAGGAGTGAGCCAGTTGATAATTCTTATAGCACTTTTTACTTTTTTTCTAACTGTATTAGTACTTAAGCTTTTATCCGAATTGCTAACACGTAAGCAAAGAACAGTTTCGCATAGGCTAAAAGACACACTGAAAGGCAAAGTTCCAAAGACAGTGTCACTATCAAAAATACCGATCAATAAAAATACCGGTAAAAAAGTTTTTAAGCTAGTGGAAGTAGCGTCAGTGCTAGGTTCTATTACAAGTAGAAAATACCGTGACAAAATACAATCAGATCTTATAAAAGCTGGAATACCTGTTAAGGCTGAAGAGATGATAACAATTAATCTTTTTTCTGCGGCACTAGCTTTTGGAACCGGATTGTTGATTTTTAAGAATCTCAACTTTAGTTTAATTTTTGGAGTAATAGGACTACTTCTACCAATTGTTTGGGTGAAACAATTAAAGAAGAGTCGATCAAAGAAAATAGAAAATCAATTGCTAGACAATGTCATACTTATGGCTAACTCACTAAGAGCCGGGCACAGCTTTATGCAATCTTTAGAACTAGCTAGTAGGGAGGCTCCGCCCCCCCTATCTATTGAGCTTGCTAAGGTAATCAGGGAAACCAGGCTAGGTAGTTCTGTTGAAGAATCCTTACTAGGCTTACCGAAAAGAGTAGACAGTAAGGAGATGGAGTTACTTGTTACTGGTGTGTTGATTCAACGCGAAGTCGGAGGGAATCTAGCTGAGGTTTTAGATTCTATCTCTGAGACTATAGAAAAGAGAATAAAAACAAAAGGAAAAATCAAAGCGCTTACAGCCCAAGGCAAACTCTCAGCATGGATAATTGGTCTTCTTCCTTTTGGTTTGGCAGCAGTAGTTTTTGGAATGTATCCTGAGTTTGGCAAGATAATGTTAGAGGAACCCTTAGGAATTGTGATGTTAGTAAGCGCGGCGGGAATGATGGCTATTGGAATTATTCTTATACGAAAGGTAGTTGACATAGATGTTTAACGGGTCAGCTGTAATTTATTCCATAAGTTTCCTTGCGTTTTTGTTCTCAGTTACGCTTGTAATAACTGTAAGGCAAATCTTTAATGACAAGAGGACTAGAGTCATAAAACGTTTGCGTGGTGTACATGTAATTAAGCAAAAACAGGAGGAAGACCTTCTGCGAAAGCCCTTTTTAGAGCGTACCCTTGGTGAGATTGCCAAATGGTTAAATAGTATTATTAGTCAAATAACTCCCTTTAAGTTGAAAGAAGACATTGAAAACAAGCTAGCTAAAGCGGGCAGTCCCAAAAACATTACCGCGATTGATTTGCTTACAACCCAAGCCATTATAGGTGCTACAGTTTTCATGTTGTTTTGGTTTGGCTTATCTAAGCTTGATTTATCCGTAGGAAAGGGCATATCCCTTGCCTTACCAGTATCTTTTCTAACAGCCTATTTGCCAATGTTTATACTGGCAACAAAGGTGACACAATTTCAAAAGCAATTTCAAAGAAGTCTCCCCGATATAATGGATCTTTTGGTTATCAGTGTCGAGGCTGGTTTAGGATTTGATATGGCCCTTCAGAAAGTGGTGGAGAGGTTTCCGGGTGGGGTTGCCAAAGAATTTAAAAATATCCAAAAGGAGATGCAGTTGGGACGGTCTAGAAAAGAAGCATTAAAGGCCATGGCAGAAAGAATAGATTTACCCGAACTATCAACCCTAATCAACGCCATAATTCAATCTGAGCAGCTAGGAGTTGGTTTGGGAAACGTGCTTAGACTGCAATCAGATTTAATCAGAGAGAAGCGACAACAGTATATTGAAGAACAAGCAATGAAAGCTCCAATTAAGATGTTAATTCCACTAGTACTTTTTATCTTTCCCTGCATATTTATTATCATCTTAGGACCAGCAATGTTGAATATTATGAGATCCCTTGGAAATTAGGTTGGGCTTAAAGATTAGTACAAACCAAGAATAACTAGGTTGGGGAAGTAGAAATAAAATAATAAATGGAGGTGTTAGTTTAAGTGTTTCGACAATTTAATAACGCAAGAATATCTAAGCCGTTTAGTATTATTCTAGGAATTGTTTTACTGATAAATCTCTTGCTGCCGGGAACTACACTAGCCTATACTTCGAAGATTTCGATACCGAATAATTTTCCCGAGGACAGTGTTCCAGATCTGAGGAGTTATGAGAAGTATAAGAAAGATATTAAGGGTGGAAATTTTATTGACGGAAATTATGGTGACGGAAAGTTATCTGTAGATGTAAAGTGGGGAGGTAACGGAACCACCGTTAGTTGGAGCTCCAACATACCTTTGGCATATGTTTTTGTTAAAGGGGGAAACGAAGGCGGAATACTTTATAACTACGATCCACCATCTAAAAAGGATTCAGCTTTAGAAACTGGAACAGGTCAACAAATTAGCCATGTCACCTTCTACTATAAAGTAGACCCTGAGGATCCGGTAGACCCTGAAGACCCGGTAGATACAGAAGATCCAGTAGACCCTGAAGACCCGGTAGATACAGAAGATCCAGTAGACCCTGAGAATCCGGTAGACCCTGAAGACCCGGTAGATACAGAAGATCCAGTAGACCCTGAAGACCCGGTAGATACAGAAGATCCAGTAGACCCTGA